>Ga0209164_1000338_pt1 | contig 125577 bp, 102 predicted proteins | sample MTBNYHSulfiMetaG_FD_187458 | JGI IMG/M metagenome (GOLD analysis project Ga0209164, IMG submission 187458) | Enrichment culture microbial communities from rom New York Harbor, USA that are MTBE-degrading - MTBE-NYH (New York Harbor Sulfidogenic)... | ecosystem: Environmental > Aquatic > Marine...
AACAGGACGAACAAAATCAGCTGGCAGTTCACTGCTTCGGATGCACGGGTGAAACTAAAACGCCTTTATCCGCAACTATAGATGTTACATGGTACTAGAGATTGAGGGATTCAGGGATCGAGGATGCGTCATGATTTTAGGTCTTGACGTGGGGGGAACGCAGACCGATACCGTTCTGATTGATGACGGCCGGGTTGTTGCCGCTGCCAAAACTCCTACGACAGAGGATCTCCTGGCAACACTCAGGGCCGCCCTTGAAAGGATCCTGGTGGGTGTGGATACGGCCAGGCTGAAACGCATGGCCTTTTCAACCACCATGGCAACCAATGCCATTGTGGAGGACCGTCTGGATGATGCCGGGATGATCGTGTCGGCAGGGCCGGGCATGGATCCGGGATGGTTCTCCGTGGGGCCGTCGTACCACGTGGTGGACGGCTGCCTGGACCACCAGGGTTTCGAGGTAAAAGGGCTGAGCCGGGCCGATGTCATGGATGCCGCCTCCCGCATCCTCGGTGACAACATAACGGTCCTGGGCGTGGTCAGCAAGTTTTCCGTCCGCAACCCTTCCCACGAACTCCAGGCGGCGGACTGGGTTGGGCATTCCTTTTCGCATGTGGCCATGGGGCACCGGGTTTCGGGGGCACTCAATTTTCCCCGGCGGATCCATACCACATATTTGAATGCGGCCCTATACGGCATTCACAAGAGATTTTCGGACGCCCTTGTTCAGATCTTGAAAGAGAAAGGGCTCACCGGGCCCCGGTACCTCTTGAAACCGGATGGAGGAACCATCGATTTAGCCAAGAGCATCCAGTGGCCGGCCCAAACCGCACAGTCAGGCCCGGCAGCGAGTGTCATGGGGGCCCTGGCCCTGGACGGGTGTAAAGGGACAACGCTGGTACTGGATGTGGGGGGGACGACCACGGACATGTCCGTGGTGCTTGACGGTACACCCCTCCTGACGCCTCTCGGCATCCGTCTGGGCCCCTTTCAGACCCTGATCCGCTCCCTGATGACCCATTCTCTGGGCCTTGGCGGCGACAGCGAGGTCCTTGGGCAAAGGGACGGGACACTGAAGATCGGTCCGGTCCGCAAGGGCAGGCCTGCGGGCATGGGCGGACCTGCACCGACCCCGACGGACGCCATGATCACCCTCGGTCTGTTAAAGACCGGGGATGGAAGTGCCGCCAGGGCGGCCATGGAAAAGGCGGGGAAGGCCGCGGGGTGGGATGCAGTTGGCACGGCCGAAAGGGTGCTGCAGCGGATGGCCCAAATCATCGCCGCATCGGCAGGCGCCTTTGTCCACGACATCAACGCACGGCCGGTTTATACCATCCATGAGGTCCTGGAGGATCGGCGAATCGAGCCGACGTCGGTCCTCCTCATGGGTGGCCCGGCAGCCCAGATCGCCGGGTATGTCGGGAAGGCATTCGGTCTGCCGTGCCGGTTCCCCCGGCATCACGGCGTGGCAAATGCCATAGGTGCGGCCGTGGCCAGGGTCACCTCAGAAATCACGCTGCAGGCCGATACCGAGAGGGGCTCGGTCATAATCCCTGAGGCGGATGTGGAAAATGGAATCGACGCCGGGTTCAACATGGAACAGGCCATTGCCCTCGGCCGGGAACTCCTTTGCCGGCAGGCCGCAGGGATCGGGGCCGACGAAAAGGCGCCGGAGATCTCTATTACTGAAAAACAGGTCTTCACGATGATCCGGGGCTACGCAAGGACCGGCCGGAATATCCGCCTCAAAATGGGCATCACCCCGGGGCTGATCCCCGAATGGAAAAGGAGCTGTTGAACATGCTGCATGCCGCACGTCGGACAGGGCTGGTCTTTTTTCCCGCATTTGACTGGGCGATCAGCCCGTCCCACCCGGAACGGGAGGAACGCCTTCTGTATACCCAGGATCAGGTGCTCGAGGAAGGTCTCCTGGATATCGACGGGATTGTTGAATACCGGGTCCGTCCGGCCGTTTTTAAAGATATCCAGCGTGTCCATTTCTGCGTCCCGGATGAGGCCGCGGTCACCACGGAAAGCCATCTGATCTCCGCGGGCGGATGTCTGGTGGCCGCCGACGCGGTGCTCAAGGGGGAAGTGGAGAGCGCCTTCGCCCTTGTGCGGCCGCCCGGTCACCATGCCATGCGGGTGGTCCATGGAAACCGGGGATTCTGCAATATCAACAATGAGGCGGTCGTGATCGAATACATCCGGGATCGATACGGGATCGGGAAGGTCGCTGTCGTTGACACGGACTGCCACCACGGCGACGGGTCTCAGGATATCTACTGGCACGATCCCAACACCCTCTTTATCTCCATCCACCAGGACGGCCGCACCCTTTATCCGGGCTCGGGTTTTCCCGGTGAAGCAGGCGGCCCCAATGCACAGGGCCGCACCGTAAACATCCCTCTCCCCCCGCAGACCGGAGAAGAGGGATTCCTGTATGTGATAGACCGTCTGGTGATGCCCCTGCTGGAGGAATTTGAACCGGAGATGGTGATCAATTCCGCAGGCCAGGACAACCATTTCAATGACCCCATTACCAACATGAATTTCTCGGCCCGGGGATATGCGGCCCTCAACGCCCGGCTCAAGCCGGACATCGCGGTCCTTGAAGGGGGATATGCCGTCGAAAACGCGCTCCCCTACGTGAATGTCGGGATCATCATGGCAATGGCCGGGATGGACACCTCGTGTGTAAAGGAACCCAACTACGACAGTGATTACCGCTCCCAGCCACCTGAGATAACGCGGTATATTGAAGAGATGGTGGGCCGCCTGAGGGACCTTTTTTTGGAAGGCCGCCTGAAAAAGGCCCCCTGCGGAGCAGGGCGCTTCATGGAGAGAAGCAGGGATATCTATTACGACACGGACGCCATCCATGAGCGGCAGCACGAAACGATCCGCTGCTGCCAGGAGTGTCCGGGGGCCCTCTCCATCGCGTCCACCTCCAACCGGGGGCAGCATGTCCTGGGAGTTCACATCCCGGTGACGGCGTGCAGGGTCTGCCAAAAGACCGGATCTGCCTGGTTCGAAGAAGGAAGGCGGGGTGCGTATACTCACGTGTACCTTCAGGATCGGGTGCGAGGCGTCTATGAACGGACATGAAAGAGATGACTGGGGCTGCGACCCCTCTGTCCGGGCCACTCGCCGTCTGTTTGCCCGGATGGAGTCGCGCCAGAAGGAACTGCTTAAACAGCTTAAGATACCGCCTTATGACACCAGGCTCAGGCTCTGCCGTGAGGACGCCAGGGATCTCTTTGAGCGGATGCTCTCACTTCCTGCCGTAAGAGGTCGGGGCAGGGACGAAGAAGATGCCGCCGCCCTCTATATACACTGCCTCATACGGGCGCTGAAGCAGCATGGCCTGCCGGTCCCGGCCGGATCCGCCCCGGAGGACACAACGGTCGAGGAATTGTTCCGGGAGGCCCTGACATGATACGGCTGAGGCTTTTTGGGCGTTGCCGCATCTATAACGATCCGGTAAGTCCGGTCCTCCGTGGCCCGGCACAGATCGGCTGGGATGCATGGTTCCGGACCATAGACCTGGTAACGCCGCGACGCCTGAAGGGGAAGGAACTTCTCATGAGGACGCGGGGCTGGTGGACGGTTGAGCCCGACCGGATAGCAGAAGTGGTTGAGTTGTACGGCCGTCTGGTTGTGGGCGATCGGGGAGAGCTCATGGTGGAATTTGAAAACGAAAGTAAGGCGGAGGGCCTCTCTGCAGACCTGTCGAAGCATTTTGGCGATCAGGTGTTTCTTGCATCCTGAGTCGCCACGCGTCACGCCTGAGGCATAATTTTCAGGGGGGCCTTTCCGGTTGATGCCGGTCAGCGCACTGGATGGATACGGAGGTTCCAGAAGTGATCCAGGAGATGTTTTCGGAGAGAGAGGAGCACGCTGAAATGGCCAGGCTCCTCGATTCATGGAAAGAAGATCCCGGGGATGTCAAGCAGGCGTTTATCAAACTGAGGGATGCCCTTTCGGACATCCTGTTAAAAGAAGCCCCGCCCTATTTCAAGAGACCCTCATCCATACCCATCTTTTCCCGGCGATAGGTGCTCTTGATGAGTTCATTGATGAAGCCCTCCATGTCCCTGACCGCATCGGCGTTTATGGTGAACTTGTCGATGCCGGATCGATCTTTCACGAGCCTGAGACCATATTCCAGCCTTTTTGCCAGTTGAAAGGTCAGAGGACCGGGCTGCTGGCCGGTCCTGATGGCCTGCCCGATAATCTCATCCACAGCGCTTTCATCAAACGCCAGTGTCACCTCAAGTTTTTCCATGAGCGAGGCCTCTTCGAGCCTGACCTGAGCATACATGGCGCTGAAATCTTCAATGGCGGTATCGATCTCGGTGACGTTGATCAGGTACAACTCGGCGATGAGATCCATTCTTTCCGGATAGATGTCCAGCCCGCACCGCCTGCTGAGATTCTCTGCCCGCCCTGAAAGATACTGTTTGATCCTTTCCTGTTCTTTCTGTCGACCCTTTTCGTAGCGTTCCGCCCGTTCTGGCTCATCAGGGTTGCTCAGGAGCATCCTGAGCTGGGCCTCCGGTTTCTCAACAACATCTCGTGTTACCAGAAACTTCCTGATGGACGTCGAAGGGAGTTTCTTTTCAAACGGGATCAGGACCTTTTCCATGGCGCTCACCAGGCCCCTTGCCCCGGTCTTTTCCTCGGCAGCCATCTCCGCAATCCGCAAAAGGGCATCATCTTCAAACTTGATGTCGATACCATAGGCCTTGAAATCGATCCGCTTGCTGAGAATGATGGGGTTGTTGGGGTTTCTCAGGATTTCCAGGAGGTCCTCCTTGGTCAGTTCATCAAAGACCACCACCACCGGAAGACGGCCCACGAACTCGGACTCGAAACCGAACTCTATCAGGTCCTGGGCGCGCACCTCCTTGAGGATCTCCCAGGGAATCTCGGTCGGCCTTACATCGGCCTCGAATCCGATCCCCTGTTTCTGCAGTCGCTTTTTGATGATCTCCGTCAGGTCGCCAAAGGCGCCGCTCATGATAAAGAGGATATTCCGGGTATTGACCACCTTCTTTTCCCGCTTCCCGGTACGCCGGTAATGTTCAATGGCCTGGATCTGGGATATGGGATCGTGGGGGACCTTGAGGTCCACGTCGGTCTCCTCCATCGGCTTCAGGAGGGCCCTCTGTACGCCGGTCCTGGAAATATCGTGACCAATCAGATTCTGCGATGAAGCGATCTTGTCAATCTCATCGATATAGATAATCCCGTTTTCCGCCAGTTCGATGTTTTCATTTGCGTCATAAACCAGGTCCCGGACCAGGTCTTCCACATCCCCGCCCACATAGCCTGTCTCGCTGAACTTCGTAGCATCCCCCTTGACAAAGGGGACGCCCAGTTTCTGGGCGATCAGTTTGATGATGTAGGTCTTGCCGACGCCGGTGGGCCCGATCATCAGGACGTTGTTTTTGATCATGCCGACCCCGGAGCGCCTCTTATCGTCGGAATCCCTCTGGCTGTTGAACTTGATCCTGTTGAAATGCGTACAGATCTTGGTTGCCAGAATCCCTTTGACCTGCTCCTGTTTCACCACGAAGCCGTCCAGATAGGACTCCAGCTCTTCGGGCATCATATCGAAGTGAGGTGCACTCCCTACGGCGCCGCCCCTTTCCTGGCCATCACCCACTCCTTCGTCTTTTTTGGGAATGACAAAGGGCGAGATGATTTTGATCCGGTTTCCGTATTTCTTGGTCAGGTAGTCGCTCAACTCTTTTTCGAGCTCGCGCTGATTCGGGATCCTTCCGGTATCGCCTCTTTCCGGTCCAAATACGCCTGCTTTTTCCATCTTCCAGACTCCTTGCAGATCAGCAGTTCTAAAGATGGATGTCTTAAGAAATCGGCCATAATTAGAATTGCTGCCTTATAATCCTTAATACAGAATAATATACGCATTCGCCGCCCGATTTCAAGCGCCATGACCCGGTGACGGCCAGGGGCGATCTGAAGAGGCTCTCTCAAACAGCTCCCGCCGTGGGGTCGGGGGCCGGAGGCATTTCTCCCAAAGAATCTGTTGAAATCGTGTGCGGTTTGTGACATGCTGAAAATCATCTTCCCGATACAGGGACCGCCCCGACCCCCTGCCGGGACCGGGATAAGGGTACCCGTCAGGCAGTGGATGGAAAACTTCTTGATATCGATGGGTAACATCATCGGAACGATTCTTTAAAGGGATTTCGTAACTCTTCAGCTTTTTGATAAAATGGTTAGCAACAGGTTCGGCCCATGGGCCTCCTGCCATGTTTTCAGATGGCTGAAGAGTTACAGGATTTTCAATTTGCCGCAGAAAGCAGGTAATAACCCATGACCTTCAGGCTGGAGATTAGACTGAAAGACGAACTGACGGATGCGGAGGGCGCCGGTGTCCGGCGCAAGGCGAGGGAATATTTCGGATTCGACGTGGACGACATCCGTGTCATCCGTGTCCTGACCATCGATGCTGACCTGCAGCCGGAGCAGTTGACGCAGATCCAGACAGAGATCTTTACCAACCCGGTTACCGAAGTGTCCGCATATGCCGCCATGGCGCGTGATTTTGACTGGATCATATGGATCGGCTTTCGCCCCGGGGTCAGGGATACGGCCGGGAGTACGGCCGCCGAGGCGGTAGAAGACCTCCTGGGCATTCCATTCAAACCGGGAGAGGCCGTTTACACATCGAAGCTGTATGAGATCAGAGGCGGTTTGAACGAACAGCAGGTCCGTCAGATTGCGGGCGATCTGCTGGCAAACGAGGTCATCCAGCAGTGGAAGATCTTTTCAAAGGAACAGTGGCGTCCCGATGAGGGCATCGGCTTCCCGATCCCCAAGGTCATCCTTGACCACGAGCCCGAGGTCAGAACCCTCTCGATCGGGAGTGACGAAGAACTCAAGAGGATATCCCTGGAACGGAATCTCGCGCTCCAGGCAAGAGACATCCCTGTAATTCGATCCTACTTTCTGAGGGAGGACATCCGGAACGAGAGGAAACGGGTGGGCCTCGATCTCCCGACCGATGTGGAACTGGAATACATCTCGCAGGCCCGCAGCGACCACTGCAATCACAATACCTTCAGGGGGCTTTTCAGGTACCGGGATCTCTGCACAGGGGAAACCAGGACGGTGGACAGCCTTTTCAAGTCGTGCATCGAGGCCCCTACCCTGAAGATCATGGAGGACAAGGACTGGGTCGTGTCCGTGCTGTGGGATAACGCGGGGGTGGGCCGGTTTGACGACGATCACTATTATGTGATAACGGGGGAGACCCACAACAGCCCCTCCAATATGGAGGCCTACGGCGGGGCCATCACGGGAATCGTGGGCATCTACAGGGACCCGATGGGCACGGGCAAGGGATCGAAACTGGTCCTGGGAATGTACGGGTACTGCGTGGGGCACCGGGACTATCAGGGCGACCTGACCCCTCATCTACACCCCAGGCGTCTGCTGGACGGGATTATCGAGGGGGTGCGGGACGGGGGCAACAAGAGCGGTATCCCGACCCCCTTCGGACTGCTCCTCTTTGACGAAAGCTACACAGGGAAATGCCTCGTGTTTGTGACTACCATGGGGATCATGCCGGCCATGATCGGGGGTGAGTCATCCCACAAAAAGACCACCACCCCCGGGGATCTCATTGTCATGTCGGGCGGCAGGGTCGGCAAGGACGGCATTCACGGGGTGACCGCGGCATCGGAGACCTACAGCGAGCATACCCCCGCGGGTCACGTCCAGATCGGCGACCCTTATACACAGAAAAAGATGCATGATTTTCTCCTGGAGGCGAGAGACGAGGGACTCATTGCGTTCATCACCGACAATGGCGGCGGGGGGCTCTCTTCCTCGGTGGGTGAATCCGCCCGTTTCAGCAACGGGTGCAGGGTCGCGCTTGACAGGGTGCCGCTCAAGTATGAGGGCCTGGACCAGTGGGAGATCTGGATCTCCGAATCCCAGGAGCGGATGACCATTGCCGTCAAACCGGAACATATCGATCGATTCATGGCCCTGTCCCGAAAACATTCCGTGGAAAGTACGGTCATCGGAGAATACACCGATTCCGGATACCTGCATCTGCTGTATAAGGACAAGACCTGCGCCTATATCCGGATGGATCTCCTGGAGTCCGATTTTCCCCAGTGGGAGTTTGAGGCCCACTGGATTCCGCCTGAGGCAAGGGGTCTTGCAGAACCGGTTATCAGTGAACCCACCGATCATGGGGCGCTCCTCCACGCCATGCTGGCCCGGCCCAATCTATGCGCCCGAAACTGGATCGCACGTCAGTACGATCACGAGGTCCAGGGGACCAGCGTTATCAAGCCCCTGACAGGGAAACGGAGAGACATCCCCTCGGATGCGGCCGTTCTGAGGCCCATACTCGGGTCTCAAAGAGGACTGGCCGTTTCCCAGGCCCTCAACCCGTTCTATTCAAAGATCGACACCTACCATATGACCACCGCCACCATCGACGAGGCAGTTCGAAAGGTCCTGGCCGTGGGCGGGGACCCGGGCCATCTGGGGGGTGTGGACAATTTCTGCTGGCCTACCGTGGAGTACGATCCCGTGAAAAATCCTGACGGGAGGTACAAGGCCGCTCAACTGGTCCGGTCCAACTGGGCCCTTCGGGACACCTGTACGGCCTACAGCATTCCACTCCTTTCCGGGAAGGACAGCATGTATATCGACGGGAACCTGAAAGGTCCCTTCGGGGAGCGGCGAAAGGTGTCGGGGCTCCCTACCCTTCTCTTCACGGTTTCAAGCGTGGTTGAGGATATTTTCAGGTGTGTTTCCATGGATGTCAAATTCCCCGGGGATATTGTCTATGTTCTGGGAGAGACCCGGAATGAACTGGGCGGGAGTGAATACTATCAGTTGATGGGCGCGGTCGGCCTGAACGTCCCCGTGGCGGATACTGCGGCATTGTGGCCGCAATACAAGGCCCTCCACCGGGCCATAAAGAGCGGCCTCGTCTCCTCCTGTCATGCGGTATCGAGGGGGGGGCTGGCCGTGCACCTGGCGCTGGCGGCCATGGCCGGCGAACTGGGGATGGAGATCGATCTCCCCCTGATCCCTGTTAAGGCCGGACAGGCGCTTGATCTTACGCCCAGCCAGGCCCTCTATTCGGAAACGTGCGGCCGGTTCATTGTCACGGTGGCGCCCGACCGGCAGGAAAGTTTTGAGGCGCTCTTTTCCGCTGTGAACATGGGCCGTATCGGCGTCGTCACGGAATCGCCGGTCCTCGTCATAAGGGACGGCACGGGGACGCCTCTTGTCAGGGAAGGTATCGCCCCTTTAAAGGTTACATGGAAGCGGCCGTTCGGAGAGCTGATATGACACAGATCAAGGCGCTGGTCCTCACGGGCTACGGACTCAATTGCGATTACGAAACGGATTACTCGCTGAAGCTGGCCGGGGCGGATTCCCACAGGGTCCATATCAATGCACTGATCAGCGGAGAAAAAGGGGAGCCCGGGATCAGGCTGAGCGATTTTCAGATTCTGGTCTTCGGGGGCGGATTCAGTTGGGCCGACGACCATGGCGCAGGCGTGCTCATGGCCGCAAAGATGAAACACCATCTGGCCCATGAACTGAAGGCGTTCATTGAAAACGGAAACCTTATCATCGGCATTTGCAACGGTTTCCAGGCCCTGGTCAACCTGGGACTGCTTCCGGGCTTCGGGGGCGAATACCGGGAGCGCAGCGTAGCCCTGACCTACAATGATTCGGGCAATTTCACCGATGCCTGGGTCAGACTGACGGTCAACCCCGAATCCCCCTGTGTTTTTACCAGGGGCATCTCCGATCTGGAGCTTCCGGTGAGGCACGGGGAGGGAAAATTCTATGCCTCTGCGAAGACCGTTGAGCAGCTCTTTCTGAATCAGCAGGTCGTGCTGCAGTATGCCGGCGACAACGGGAAGCCGGCTGACGGCGTGTGGCCCCTCAACCCCAATGGATCGCTGAGGGATATCGCGGGGATTTGCGACCCCAGCGGGCGGGTCTTCGGACTCATGCCCCATCCCGAGGCCTTCAATCATTTCACCAACCATCCCGACTGGACACTCCTGAAAGAGTCCCTTGCGCGTCAGGGAAAAAAAGGCCCTCCGGAGGAGGGAGAGGGCATCCGGATATTCCGCAATGCTGTGGAGTATATGCGGCGGGACTTGGCATAGAGCATAGAGCATGGGGCAGGGAGCGAGGAGCCAATAGGTCCTATAGGACATATCGGACCTATCAACCCCCAGGGCAGAGGGGAACAATGAAGTCACATACGGTTGACAGGAAAATCATGTGGGGGGACCTGGATTCACTCGGCATTGTATTCTACCCCCGGTTTTATGAGTGGATGGATGCCTCAGGGCACCTTTTCTTCGAGGCCATCGGGTTGACCATCGGAGACATGTGGCTGAGGAGAAAGATCCTCTTTGGTCTGGTGGAGACCTCGTGCAGATACCAGCGGCCGGGCCGATATCATGACGAGATACGGATTACCACGCATGTGGATGCCCTGACCGAAAAGACGGCAACATTAAAACACAGCATCGCGGACCGCTCCAGCGGGGCCCTTCTGGTCGATGGGTATGAAAAGCGGATCTGCCTGGACGTTTCGGATCCTGACAATTTCCGCGCCATGGATATCCCGGATGATATCATGGCGGTCCTCAGAGATGTGATGACAGGCTGAAAAGCCCTTCCATTGTCAACAGGCAATGGCCTTGCCCCTGCCTGCAGAAACGCACCGGTCATCGGAGAATGAAAACCGCAGGCATGAAATCCGTATTGCAGCCTGTCTTCCGTTTGTTCTTGACTTTTGATGGGAGTTGCGGTAATAAGTGTCTGATCTTCTGAACAGTTGTGAATTGTTGCAGGAGGGAGAAGGCGGGAGGGTTTTCCGGGGTCCGGCGCTTTCAGGGATATCCGGGCGGGTATGCCGGCAAATGGTGCTGCGGGTATTGGGAAAATGGCGTGAACCTGAGAAAAATGCTTGACATTTCTCTCATAACTTGGTAAATAGGCTGGCACGAAGGATCATACAATCGAGTCCCAACGAGGAAATGCTTGAAACTGTCTATACTTTTAACAGAAGGGAGGCGATAGGTTTCAGTGTGTTTTTAATGGGTTATTGAGTGTGAAGATGTCTTAACCATCAACAAAATTTTTTAGGAGGAGAGAGTAATGAAGAAACTATTCGTATTGGGTATGGCTGCACTGTTGCTGGTCGCTTTCAGCGTGCCGGCCATGGCAGATGTCAAGATCGGCGGTATCATTTTTACGGATTTCTACTACCTTGACAGAGACAAGGAAAACAATTCCTTTTACTCCGGTCGGCCTATGCAGAATGCCTATACCAACACGGCCATTCAGGTGCCGAACATTACCCGTCTGTATGGCCGGTGGACCAATGAAGACAATGTGGGCATGTATATTGAGTTCGGACTTGGCCAGGGCGGGGGCGGCATCGACCTCAGCAGTTCCGATAACCAGAACAGCGCCGTCGTCCGTCACGCCTACGGCTGGTGGGATGTGAACCCCTCCTTCCAGATCATGGCCGGTCATACGACCACGCCCTTCTCGCCCTTAAACCCCAGCCAGCTGCTGGGAACCCGTTCCGGCAGCGTTAACGTCATCGGCGTGGGCTATGGCGACTACTATGCCGGGCGGTTTGCCCAGGTCAGGGGTACCTTCAAATTCGGCAAGACCGCAAGGCTCGAGATCGCCCTGGTCGATCCCAACGGAACGATGGTGGCCGGTCAATTCTTTCCCACAGGCTACGAAGAAAATAACACCATGATCCCCCGGGTTGACATCGCCCTTCCCATCTATCTGGGTCCTGTGCACATCTATCCCGGCTTCCTGTGGCAGAGACGCGGCGTGGATGGGGCTGCCGCCGGCGTTGATGACAACGTCACCACCTGGATCGGGTCGCTGGCCTTCAAGGCAGGGTTCGGTCCGTTCGCCATTGCAGCGGAAGGCAACTACGGCGAGAACTGGGGCAATACCCGTGGTCTGGCGGGCACGAGCATGCCGGCACGGATCGCATCCGCTTCCCTCAAGGCCAACAACAATATCAACAACGCGGACACCTACAGTTTCTGGGTCGATCTCTCTTATAAATTCGGGCCGGTCACACCTTCTCTGATGTATGGCCAGATGAAGACCAAGAACAAGACGGTGATTGCAGGATCAGATGTCGACAACGAGGCCAAGAGCCAGATGTGGGGCATCAGCGTGCCGATCGACCTGGCCAAGGGCTTCAGGGTTCGCCCTGAACTGATGTGGTATGACGACGGTGATCATGACGTTGGCGGCACCTCCACGGATCTCGGCAAATACGCCATCTATGGTGTGCAGTTCCAGATTACCTTCTAAACACTTCAATCCACCCAGGGGTTTGTCTTTTGCGGCAGGCCCCTGCTGAACAAAGAACCCCGCTCCTGATTTCCGGGAGCGGGGTTTTTTGTGCGCATTGATCCCATCTTTGCGAGTTCCCTGCAAAAAGAGGAGTTGATTTTCAAGATCTCTTACGGTATAGATACTTACAACGTTATTCTGACGGCCACCTCTCACAATTAATAACTGGTTTATAATTCATAACTCATCCTCACAACTGAAACCCGAAACCTGGTCACTTTTTTGGTTGGGGCCGTTAGGCCGCCTTTGGGCTGTTACGCAGGTTATCCAGCGGCACACCCTCAATAGCGCACGGCAACGTGATATGTCAGGGTGCGCATCCGGCCGTGGTTCAGTCCCGGGCAACAGATACGGCGTGAGTCCGGCCGGTACGGTGATCGCTTTCAGAAAGGCAGATTTTGAGGCAACAGAGGACACAGGGTCCCTGGCGGATACAAAAAATATTAACATTGTGAGGAGGAAATCCATGAAAAAATGCATCTGTATTCTGTCCGTTTTCCTGGCCTTCCTGGTTGTTCAGGCATCTCCATTCCTAACTGCCCATGCGGCGGATCCGATTATTCTGGGTGTGCCCACTTCCCTTGGGTTTCTTGAAGGGAAAGAAGGCCTGGCCTGCGTGAATATGGCCGTGGATGAGATCAATGCGACCGGGGGTGTGAATGTGGGCGGGGTCACGAGACCGTTCAAGGTGGTGGCCATCGATGCCCGGGGCGCAGAACCGGGCGTGCCGGTGAGCGATGTCATCCGGGCCCATAAGAAACTGATTCTGGAGGATAAGGCGGATTTCATTGTCTTCGGGTCCTTTCGTTCCGAATGCGCCATTGCCTGCATGGATGTTGTGGGCCAGCATAAGATCCCCATGATCCTGGGGACCGCCATGTCGCCCGGTATGCAGAAAAAGGTGACCGACAATTACGACATGTACAAATACACCTTCAGGGCCTGCCTTAATGCGGTCTATCTCATCAAGTATCTCAGCGGCACCATGGCCTACCTGAATGAGCAATTCGGCTTTAACAGGGTTTTCATCATGAATCAGGATGTGGCCTGGGCAAGACAGACCGGCGATCTCATGATCAAGCTTTTCTTTGATAAGAAGGGGTGGGAGGTTGTCGGACGGCAGCAGTACCCCACCGGGGCGTCGGATTTCTCAGCAGGGCTCATGCAGGCCAAGGCCAAAGAGGCCCAGGTCATCCTTCCCATATTCGACATGCCCCAGAGCGGGATCCTGGTGAAACAGTGGAAGACCATGCATATCCCTGCCGTGATGGCCGGTTTCATCTCTCCCCTGGCCGGGCCCGGGGCCTGGAAGTCTTTTGAAGGAAAGATCGCAGGCGCCATGAACTGCATCTTTGAGATCGGCAACATGCCCGTGCCGAAGGTCCCCAAATCCGTTGAGTTCTACGAAAAATATGAGAAAAAATACGGCAAGCCCATTGAGGCCGGACACTCCCCGGCGCCTGCCTATGAAATGATCTACATGTTGAAGGAGGCCATTGAAAGGGCCGGGTCCATCAATGGCGACAAGGTGGTGGCAGAGCTGGAAAAGACGGATCGGAAGGGCGCCATGGGCCGAATCAGGTTCGCCAAGGATCACCAGGTGATCTATGGCAACGATCCGGAGGTGGAGGCCCTGGGCTGCATGATGCAGTGGCGCGAGCCGGGAAAACGGGTGGTCGTGTATCCGCCGTCAGTAGCGGAGGCAAAAATCGAATTGCCGGAAGGGCTCAAACCGGCTAAGTAATCCGGCTTAAAAAGGACCTGATGGACGGAAAGGCCAAGAAGTAGCGTGACGGGTCCCATGCCCCGGCATGGGACCTTGCAGTACTTTCAGCCTTCAGACACTTCAAACTCCAACCTTCAGACACTTTGGCTCACTTCGGGCACCCCTATGCTTATCGGTACAGTCATCTACGGTTTCGTCAACAGTGCGATCCTGGCCCTCCTGGCCATGGGGTTCAACCTCACGTTCGGTATCAGCGGGGTGGCCAATTTCGCGTATGGGGCCGTCTATATCTTTTCCGGATTCAGTGTCTGGGTCATTTTGAACACCTTTGCACTCCCCTATCTCATTTCCGTCCTGATCGCCATCGCGCTGGCGGCCTTGCTGGGACTGGCTATCTACTATGGGGTGATCCTGAGAATCAAGGGGATGCCTCTTTCCGAGGTGATGGCCACATTCGGTCTGGGGCTGGCCATCATGGAGCTGTTCCGGTATTTTGATTTTGTGGGGTTTCGCTATACCATTCCCGTATTTATTGACGGCAGTTTCGGTGTGGGCGATGTGTACATTGACTATCAGCGGATGATGATCGGACTCATTGCCGTGGGGCTGACCGTGGGCATCTATTTCTTCACCAACCATACACGGATCGGGAGGGCTTTCAGGGCGATTGCCCAGGATGAGCGGACGGCCCTGACCTTTGGGATCGATGCGGATTTTATTGGCGCTCTGAGCATGGCCATCGGCTGTGCGCTGGCCGCTATTGCGGCCGTGGTCATCCTGCCGCTCGGGACCATTGCGGTGGAAGGGGGATATGAGGTGCTGATCAATGCACTGGCCGTGTGCATTGTGGGCGGGCTGGGAAGCACGGTAGGGATCCTTGTGGCCAGCGTGCTCATCGGATACTCCCAGACCTTTACCGCCAACTACCTGGAACCCCACTGGATGATGCTCGTGAGTCTGATTGCCATCGCCATTGTGCTGGTGGTAAAACCGTCAGGGCTTTTCAGCCACCAGAAAGAACTCGAAGAGAGGATTTAGACACTTTTCTGCAATGGAAAGACGCAAGGAAAGAATAGACCGGGGCATCAAGGCGCGATCGGCCGACATTTTCGCCCTGACATCCTACCGGGAAATGCTCTACCTGCTGATTCCCGGAGCTATTCCTGTGGTCGGGCTCCTCTGTTTTTCGCCCATGCTCAGCAGCTACTGGCGGGAGGTGATGATTTCCACCGCCATTTATGCGCTGCTGGCCATGAGCTGGGACATGCTCATGTGTGCGGGACTTCTTTCTCTGGGGCAGGCCCTTTTTTTCGGAATCGGGTCCTATATAGCCGGTTCTCTCAACTATTATGCGGGGCTGCCGCCGATCCTGACCATGCCTGTGGCGACCGTCGGAGGAGGGCTGCTCTGTACGATCCTCCTCCTCCCGGTACTGCGGCTTCGCGGGATCTATTTTGCCATGGTAACGCTCGTCCTGCCGCTTATGCTGAGCAGGCTGGTGGAGGCCACGCGCATCCTGGGGGGTACGGAAGGGTTGACGGGGCTCACGCCTTTCCCGAACGCGCTGACGGCCCTGTTTATCATTCAGCTGGCCCTGTTGGCGGCCCTGTTCGGGTTCCGGAGGATCATGGGGTCTGACTACGGTCTGGTGATCCGGGGAATCAGCGACAATGACCGGTCTGTCATGAGCGCGGGACTCAACATCTACTGGTACAAGGCCCAGGTGCTTTTTTTAGGGTCGTCTGTAGGGTGTTTCGCAGGGGCCTTCGGCACCCACATGGATATGTTTGCGGGCATGCCTGGCTTTGCCCTGGACTATTCCATCATGCCGGTGGCGGCCGCCGTGGTGGGAGGCGTCGGCACCTTTGCCGGCCCCCTGATCGGCGCTTTTATTCTGGTGCCCCTGTCCGAAATGCTGCGGGCCCTCGGCGCCCTCAGGATCGTCTTTTACGGGATGTTCCTGGTTATCTTTGTGGTGGGTATTCCGGAAGGGATCTTCCCCTTTATTCAGCGGAAATACCAGCAGATGGAAAGATGGGTGGACGTGGAATGAAGGATCAGGCGCCCTTGCTCAAGGTTTCGGGGCTTACCAAGACATTCGGCGGTGTGACCGCATTGTCCAACGTGGATTTTGACCTTCAGGAAGGGGATCTGCTGGGGATCATCGGGCCCAATGGAAGCGGAAAGACCACCCTGGTGAATCTCATCACAGGCTTTGTAAAGCCGGTTGCCGGCCGAATTCAATTTCGCGGTATCGATATCACCGGGTGGCCTCCCTACAAGGTGGTGGGGGAAGGGATTTCCCGGACCTTTCAGATGGTCCGGCCCTTTTACCAGTTGCCGGCCTACAAGAACCTCATTGTGCCGCTCTATTCCCCCAGGGTCAAGAAACTCGCAGGCGGCCGGTATGGAGACCGGAGCGCCGTAGCCCTGGATCTTCTGGAAGAGGTCGGCTTCGAGCGGGATGCCTATGTATCTTACAAAAAGGCGGGGGCCCTGCCCCAGGGGTACCTGAAACGGCTGGAACTGGCCAAGGGCATGGCCCTTCGGCCGGATCTCATTATCCTGGATGAACTCTTTTCCGGGCTGAGCCTGGCCGAGGTGGCCAGCATCGTGCCCATTATCGAGAAGCTCAAGCACCAGGGAAAGACCCTGATTATGATCGAACACCGTCTAAAGGAACTGTTCCGCATTGCCGACCGTGTGATGGTGTTGAATTATGGGCGGAAAATTGCCGAAGGGGCGGCAGCGGAGGTCATGGAAAGCCCGGCCGTCAAGGAGGCATACCTGGGCAGCGAGGCCTAAGACTTATATGCGGAGCTGACACATGCTTGATGTTCAAAACCTGATGGTCTTTTTTGAAAACGCCCTGGCCCTGAACGACTTTCAGATGGAAGTTCGTGAAGGGCAGGTGGTGGGGGTCATCGGTTCCAACAGTGCCGGGAAGACCACATTGATGAACACCCTTTCCGGTCTGATCATTGATATGCGGGTCAAAGAAAAGCGGAGGGGCGGCGAACGGATTACGGTCTACGGGAAGATCGTATTTAAGGGAAAGGATATTACCCATACGCGGCCCAGCGAGCGGGTCAAAAAGGGGATTGTCCTCTGCCGCGAGCGCCATCCCGTTTTTCCGGAAAGCGGCGTGCTTCAGAACCTTCGAATGGCGGGGTATCTGCGGACACGGTCTGAAATCGAAGAAACGGTTGATTATGTGTTCAACCTGTTCCCGGCCCTGAAGCCCCTCAAATCGCGCAAGGCCGGATTTATGAGCGGCGGCGAGCAGCAGATGCTGGCCGTGGGCATGGCGCTGGTGGCCCGGCCCACCCTGCTGCTGCTGGACGAACCCCTTCTCGGATTGAGCCCTATGATGCAGCACTTGCTGATAGGGGCCATCAGGGATTTGAAAAGAGACTCGGGCATCACCGTGGTGATCAGCGAACAGTTCGCCCGGCCCGTCCTTCCCATGATCGATTTCGGCTACATTATTGAAAATGGGATGATGACATTAACCGGCACCGGCTCGGAATTGATGGACAATCCCGAGGTCAAGGCCGCCTATTTCGGTGTTTGATGCCCATGACAGCACACGACCCCGATGGAAATATTTTTGAGGCCGTTGCTTCGGCAGCCAGGGAAAACGGCAACAAGACAGCCGTTATCTATCTGGGCACGCGCTTTACGTATCACACCGTCGTCCGCCTGGCCGAAAATTTCGCCGCTTCATTGCGGGATGCGGGCGTGGCGGATGGGGACCGGGTGATCCTCTACGTACCCAACAGCATCCACTGGGTCGTGGCCTGGCTGGGCATACAGAGGGCCGGCGCCGTAGTGGTTCCCATTACGCCGATCTATACGCAGCACGATCTGGTCTATATCGCCAACGACAGCGGCGCCGGGTATATCGTCTGTTCCGATACCAATTTCGGCTATGTGAAGCAGGCCATACCTGAAACCGGACTCAAGAAGGCCATTGCTGTCAAGCTCACAGACCTCCTCCCCTGGTGGAAGACCTTATTTGGCTGGGCATTTGACCTGGTACCCAAGGGAAAGGTCTCACGTGAGGACGGCACCCTGTGGTTCAGGAATATGGTTAAAGATAAACCCGGCGCCAGGTCCCTTCCGACCCTCACCCGGAGGGGTAGGGACACGGCAGAGATCATCTATACCGGGGGAACCACCAAATTCCCCAAAGGCGTCCCCATCTCCCACGGGCTCTACCTGGAGTCGGCGGTCGAGCAGATTTCTATTTGCGACCCGCTCTTCAAGCCCCAGGAAAATGTGGTATTGGGTTCCGCACCCCTCTTTCATATCCTGGGACAGACCTGTGCGTTAAGCGCCCTTCTGGTGGGGGGGGCCATTGTGTTGATGCCCAAGGTCAACCTGGACGCCATTTTTGACGCAATCCAGCGCTTTCACGCTACATCCCTGATCGGCGTACCCACCCTGTACCGGATGATCCTGGAACATGACCGAATCGATTTTTACGATCTTTCTTCACTCATTTTCTGTTTCAATGGGGGTGACGTCCTGCCCGAAGAGATCGGCCACCGATGGCGCAAGAAGTTCGACCGGCCCATCTACCAGGGCTACGGGGCCACCGAGACCTGCGGCGGGGTGACCATGTGCCGAACGGACGAGGACAATCCTCCCAAGAGTATCGGCCGGGTGGTCCCCAGCAAAACGGTTAAGCTCGTGGACCCGGCGACCCTGAAACCCACTCCCGTCGGCGAGCAGGGCGAGGCGCTGGTGCATTCGGACCGCATGGTCAGGGCCTACTGGAACAAACCGGAAGAGACCCGGGAAGCCTTTGTTGAAATTGACGGCCTTCTGTATTACCGAACCGCGGACGTGCTGACAACCGATGCGGAGGGTCATTATTATTTTGTTGACCGCACCGTGGATACCATCAAGCACAAGGGATACCGGGTTTCCTCTTCGGAGATAGAAGCGGTCCTGCAGGAGAACCCGGCTGTCATCGGCGCCTGTGTGGTGGGCATCCCCGATGAGAAGGTCGGTGAGCGGATCAAGGCCTTTGTGGTCCTGAAGGAAGACGTGAAAGGGATTACCGGTTACGATCTGATCCGGTGGTGCCGGAAAAGACTTGCCAGCTACAAGGTCCCCCAGTATATTGAATTCAGAGACATGCTTCCCAAGTCAAAGGTAGGAAAGCTTCTGCGGCGCGAGATACGAAGCGAAGAGGAGCGGCGGGCCGAGGGCTAAAGACGGGAAGGCGTAACGGATCAATGGAGGAAAGGAGGGAGATGATATGAAAAGCAACCGATTATCACTTATCCTTATTTTTATTACGGCCCTTTTGTTTTTCGGGTGCGCTACCGGTTCGAAGAAATATGCAGAGGATTTTTTCAATGAAGGGGTTTTGTGGTACCAGAAAGGGGAATATGATCGAGCTGTGGATGAATTTTCAAAAGCCCTTGAGATGAGCCCCGAAGAAAGAGAGGCCTATGTTATTTACTACAACAGGGGGTTGGCTTATTACAAGAACAGGGATTATGATAAGGCCATTGATGATTTCACGAAATCTATCCAGCTGACGCCGGGAGAGAGACCCGCGCGAAAGCAGGTGCATGAGATCTATGATTCCTGGATGGAGATCAAGCCGCCTTTTCCAAAGATCCAATATGAACTGTTCAATGTTCATAAGGCCCGCGGGGATGCCTGGTTTTGTAAGGAGGCATACCAGCGCGCCATTGATGACTATTCTCTGGCGCTGAAGTACGGGGAGCAGCGAAAAGAACGTCCTTTTGTCTATGACAGCCGGGGATGGGCATGGTTCCAGAAGGGTGATTATGATAAGGCCATCGATGACTTCACCATGGCCCTGGCCATAGACCCGGGTTTGGCGCAAGCCTATTTTGGACGCGCTCGGGCCTGGTCCAAAAAAGGCAATACAGATATGGCATTAAAGGATGCAAGGATGGCTCTCAAGCTGAGGCCCGACAGCAGAGAGTATGATGATTTGGTTTTTGATCTGAGATCTGCTCAGAAAAAGTAGACGCGGGAGGTCTATCGAGGGGATGTTGCGGGATGCCCTTTCGTGGATGCACCAGGCTATGTCAACCACCGCTTTCTTCTTTTGTAGTGCTTGACGTCGCGATAGCTCTTTTTCTTTCCCACTTCGGTAAGGCCCAGATAAAACTCTCTGACGTCGGCGTTTTCCTTTAGCTTTTCTACGGAGTCGTCCAGGACGATCCGGCCGTTTTCCATGACATACCCGTGGGTTGCAATGGAAAGGGCCAGACGTGCGTTCTGTTCCACCAGCAGGATGCTCACCCCTTCCTCTCTGTTGATCTGCTGAATGATTCTGAATATCTCAGCGACCAGCAGGGGGGATAGGCCCATGGACGGTTCGTCAAGGAGCATCAGGATGGGGGTGGACATGAGGCCCCTGCCGATCACCAGCATCTGCTGTTCTCCGCCGCTGATGTAGCCGGCCAGGACATTCTTCCGGGCCTTGAGTCTCGGGAAATAATCATAGACCATGCGCATGTGCGTTCGCATCAGGCCCCTTCCCTTGTTGGTGTGACCGCCTGCCATCAGGTTTTCGTCAACGGTCAGGTCCTCAAAGACCCTGCGGCCCTCCATGACCTGGAATATGCCCCTTCGAACGATCTCTTCCGGGTATTTCCGGTCGATTCGTTGACCCTGGAAACGGATGGACCCGTCTGTAACCTCGCCATCCTCGGATTTCAGCAGGCCTGAAATGGCCTTGAGGGTGGTTGTCTTACCTGCCCCGTTGTTGCCCAGGACGGTAACGATCTGACCTTTGTTGACCTGAAGGGACATCCCCTTAAGAACAAGGACGACATTATGATAGATGACTTCTATGTTGTTGACGGCAAGCAGTGGTTCCATTTAGGGTTCTCTAACCGGAAAAGGGGAACAAAGGGACCCAAAGGACAAAAAATTGGTTTCGATGCCTAACGCCTCACGCTTATGCCTCGGTTATGCTCCCAGCCGGGAGTACGTGATGTCCTCTTCTCCCAGGTATGCCTTGATAACGTTTTCATCATGCCGGATTTTCTGCGGTTCCCCCTCCGCGATCTTCTGGCCGAAATCGAGGACGCAGACTCGATCGGAGATATCCATAACCACCCCCATGTCGTGCTCGATCAGAATAATGGTGATTCCCCATTCTTCATTGATATCCAGGATAAAGCGGGCGATATCTTCGGTTTCTTCCAGGTTCATCCCGGTGGCGGGTTCATCCAGGAGAAGGACCTTTGGTTTCATGGCTAATGCACGGGCCAGTTCTACGCGTTTCTGGAGACCGTAAGGGAGGGCATGCACAACGTGTTTGCGTATATGTTCGATTTCGAGCAGGTCTATGATCTTCTCTTCTATCTCTTTCCGGAGCTGCATTTCCTCGTTTCGTGATTTTCCGTAATAGATCCCTCCGGAAAGAAAGCCCGATCTCAGATGCACGTGAGCACCCAGCTTGATATTGTCCAAAACGGTCATGTGAGCAAAGAGTTCCACGTTTTGAAAGGTGCGAGCGATGCCCATCCCGGCGATCCGGTGCGGCTTCATCCGGGAAATGTCCCGGCCTTCGAAGATAACGCTCCCCTTTTCCGGGTGGTAAAACCGATTGATACAGTTAAGGAGGCATGTCTTACCGGCCCCGTTGGGGCCGATAATGGAAAAGATCTCTCCATTACGGACACCGGTCGTCACACCGTTCAGCGCCATCAGCCCGCCAAAGCTAAGCTGAATGTCTTTGACCTGAAGTTGATAGTCTTCCCTATTTTCCATTCACGATTCGATGTTCGATGTTAAGCAACACTTCAGCCATCTGAAAACATGGCAGGAGGCCCATGGGGCGCCTTTTTTAAGGGCGGCATCCATAAGGGACCGCAGCGCCCGGGACCGGCCTTTTTGGATGTGCATACCCATTGTTCAGAGGCAGCAAGAGGGACCGTCTCATGAAAGGACACACCCGGCGCTGGAACTGACCGAATTTCGCCGCGCATGCTGCCGTTCGCACGAGCCACGGAAAGATTATGCAGCCCTTAAAAAAGGCGCCCCATGGGCCGAACCTGTTGCGAACCATTTTATCAAAAAGCTGAAGAGTTACGATGTTAAATGTTCGTTCTTTCTTTATTCAGTCGCTTCCACCTGCTTGACTCTGACCAGCGTCTTCATGCGGAAACCCTTTCCATCCTGATAACGGATATCCGCTTCCACCTTCAGCTCTTCCTCATCTCCGTACAGGGCATCGATCAGGTCCTTGTATCTTTCGGCAACGAATTTCCGTCTCACCTTACGCGTCCGCGTTAACTCATCATCATCGGCATCCAGTTCTTTGTAGAGAAGGACAAACCTTTTTACCTTGGCCACTTTGGGCAATGACTCGTTGGTCCTGGCCACTTCCCTGGCAATCAGATCATAAGTCTCCTTCTTCTGAGAGATGTCTGTAAAGGTGGTGTAGGGGATCTGGTTGTTTTCCGCCCACTTTCCCACGTTGGGCATATCGATGGCGATCATGGCCGTGATAAAGGGCTTCTCCTGTCCTATAACCACCGCATCCAGGATATAGGGACTGAATCTCAGTTTGTTCTCGATAAGCTGTGGGGAGAATTTGCTTCCATCTCCCAGCTTCATCACGTCCGACATCCGGTCGATAATGATGACGTGTCCATCATCTTCGATGAGTGCTGCATCGCCCGAATGAAACCATCCGTCTCTGAGGGCCTCGGCCGTGGCCTCCGGGTTCTTGTAATACCCCTTAAAAATGGTATCGCCTCTGGACAGCAGTTCCCCCGAATCGGATATCTTGAATTCTACCCCCGGCAGGGGAATCCCCACTGTATCCAGGCGGATGTCATTGGTGCGGTGAATAATGGAGGCAGCCGTCTGTTCTGTCATGCCGTAGGCCTGCTTGATGTTGACGCCGAGGGCCTGGAACATATTGAATATCTCAGGTCCCAAAGGCGCTCCTCCTGTATACACATGATGAAGCCTCGAAAGGCCCAGGTAGCTCTTGAGTGCCCGGAAAAGGAACAGATAGGCGAGGCCGTTCAAGAATCGCCATCCCATGGGCGGCTTCTTTTTCTGAAGGTTAAAATCGGCCATCCGGTAACCCACAGGGAGAAACACGTTATAGAAGAAGCGCTTGATCCATACGGCGTCCTGGATTTTCACCTGGATGTCCGAGCACATCCGTTCCCATATGCGGGGGGGGGCCAGCATGATGTGAGGGCCGATCTCCCGGATGTTTTCCTGAACCGTTTCCACCTTCTCCGGAAAATTGACGGTGAAGGCCTTGTAGAGGGACCAGTATACGCCGAATTCCTGCTCGCCGATCCAGGGGAAAGGAAGAAAAGAGATGTATTCAAAGCTGTCTTCGGCCTCATCCACGCTGTCCTGAGCCCTGGCCACGCAGTACATGTTCTTCTGGGTGATCATACTCCCCTTTGGAAGCCCGGTGGTGCCGGATGTGTAGTTGATCATGCCCACGTCATCAGGGGTCACCCTGCGCCACATCTCTTCAAACAGATGAGGCGCCTTTTCAGACAATTCACGGCCCTGCTTCTGCACGTCTTTGAAATAGAGGAGGATCGGATCGTCGTAGCGCCGCATCCCCTTGGAATCATCGACGATCACCCTTTTAACAAGAGGACATTTTTCCTTGATGGCCAGGACCTTGTCGGCCTGTTCCTGGTCGCCGGCCACCACAAAAACAGCGTCTGAATGGTTCAGGATGTATTCCACCTGGTCCAGATGGCTGTCCGGATAGATGCCCACAATGGCGCCGCCCAAGGACTGGGCCGCCAGTTCCGAATACAGCCCCTCGGGCCTGTTGTCTCCGGCATAGGCGAGCTTGTCGTCCGGCTGGAAGCCCAGGCAGTGGAGTCCCAGGGCAAAGTTGCGCACATTTTCATAATAGCCCTTCCAGGTGACCGACTGCCAGATGCCGAATTCTTTCTCGCGGATGGCCACGCGGGTATCGCCGTATCTTTCGGCGTTACGGTGCAGCAGGGCTGGAAGCGTTAAGATTTCCATAAAGGCTGTCTCACGATATAAGATTCTCCTGCCCGGTTTAGCGCAAAGGCAGGAGAATCAATGCCATCGGCGGGGTACCCTAATTCAACCAGATCCAGTCGGAAATCGGATCGAACTGCATGGTCTTCGAATTGCCCCGCACGATTCTTCCAACAGGGATGCTGTTGTTCTTCATGGTAACCGGGGGCATGAGACCCCCTACATCAAAATCCTTTATGGACTCGAGGGCCTTCCAAAGGCTCGTCCCGTCAATGGATCCGGTCTTGGCGGCAATTTTGAAGGCCTCGATGAAGAGCTGAGTGCCCATAAAGACCTGCATATAGGCCTGGGAGCGATATGCAGCGGTCTTCGGGTGATGTTTTTCGGTCCAGGCACGGATCTTTTTGATCATCGGGTATTCATCCTGATAGTAATAGGAGTACGCCGTAACGCCGATATACTCATCCGCCATGGCGCCTAACTGATCCAACAGGTGTTTTTCGGTTGACCAGAAGGTCCCCATGAACTGGCACTTCAGGCCGTAATCCTTGGCCTGTTTCATCACTGCAGTAATCGGCGTGGTGACAAATCCCTGAAAGATACAGTAATCCACCTTATTCCGCTTCATGTCCAGGACCTGGGTGGAGATGTCAACGCCCCCCACCTTGGCGACTTCCTCGGCCACCAGATTGAGACCGAGCTTTTTGCACATTTCCCGGCCGGCCGGGATCGGTTCGCGGCCGAACTCAGTGTCGCTGTAAAAAAAGGCGATGTTGGCGCCGGGCTTCTGTTTGGCAATGTATTCCAGAAGGATGCCGAACTGCTCGACATAGGTGGGGCCGGGGATGAACAGATAGGGATTTTCCTTGGGATTTGCAGCGATCTCGGCGAAGGTGTAGGCCGAGTATAGGACCTTGTAGCGGTCCTTGATCTCCGGGCCCAGGGCTTTGGTCATACCGGTGCTCTGGCCCCACATGGCTTGCGGTTTGTGTTGCGCATAAAGGCGCTTAAACGCGGCAATGCCCACATCGTTCTTGTATTCCCCGTCAGCCCAGAAATATTGGATCTTCTTCCCGTTAATGCCGCCGGCTTCATTGGCCATGGCGACCGCATCCTCCATGGCATCAGCGCCGTGGATGCCGGCAAAAGCAAAACGTCCGGTAAACGGGTGCACGCCACATATGGTGGGCTCATCCTCGGCCATGGCCCCGCTGACGCCCAGACATCCCAGGGTCAATATGGAACAGATCAGAAAAAAACCTATTTTCTTTGTCATGACTCTTCCCCCTTTTGATGAACTTGGATGGTTGACAATAACCCTCTGAACCCCTCTTCACCTCCTTTCACATTATTTTCAGCCGTTCTGAAACAGGCTTTCTCTGTGAACCCTGCGCCCCCTGAGGGATACTTCCTTTGCTTTTCATCTCAATAGGAAAACGGCCACAGCCTGAAGAACGTTTTAATCCGGTTCCAGATTTCAGCGAGGCCCCGAGGTTCAAAAATCAAGAAAAGCACGATCAGCAGGCCGAAAATAACTTCTTTCATGGGAACAAAAATCTCTTCGTACCCGGGGGCGGTTGCCTTGACGATTTCTGAAAGGTGGTTCAGGAGTTCAGGCGTCAGCGTGATGAATACGGCGCCAAAGATAGATCCCAGGATGCTCCCCAGCCCTCCCACGATGATCATGGCAAGGTACTGAATGCTGAGTATGAACGGGAAATGGTCCGGCGTTACCACCTTCAAAAAGGTCACCCACAGGGCCCCTGCCACACCTGCATAAAAAGAGCTGATGGCAAAAGCGCTGAGTTTGTATTTGAAGAGATTGATCCCGATGATCTCAGCTGAAAGGTCCCTGTCGCGAATAGCGATGAATGCCCTTCCCATGCGGGAACGGATCAGGTTCCGGGCATACTTCACGCCCAGTACCACAAAAAAGAGGGTTATCCAGTAAAAATCTCTTTCTGTTTTGAAGGCGTAGCCTCCTATGGCGGGCGCCGGGATATGAATGCCGGTGATGCCTTTGGTCATCGACTCCCAGTGAACAAAGATAAACTCAAAAATAAACTGGGCCGCAAGGGTGGCTATGCAGAGGTAAAGCCCCTTGACGCGAAGGGAGGGTATGCCGATGACCAGTCCTGCCAGCGCGGCAACGAGGCCCGCGCACGGGACGGAGAGCCAGAACGAAAACCCAAGTCGGGTGACCAGGATGGCCGAGGTATAGGCCCCCACCCCGAGAAAGGCCGCATGGCCGAGGGATATCTGGCCGGTAAAACCGGTGAGCAGATTCAGTCCTATGGCCCCGATGATGGCGAAACCGATCATGTTGGCCACGTAGAGCATATACGCGTTGGCGATGAACGGAAACAGGAGGAGGAAGAAAAAGAAGAGAACCAGCCAGAATTTCACAAAAAAAGACTGAAAAATCTCTTCATCTTTAATGTAGGACTCTTTGAAATCGCCGCATCTCATCTCTAAAGGCCGTCCCCTTGCCGTGGGTTATGGCGCATTGTTTACCGGGACCGCAATCCGGTTAAACTCTCTCAATAAGTTCTTTTCCGAACAGCCCGTAGGGCCGGATCATGAGGATGACGACAAGTATGAAGAAGGGGGCCACATTCTTGGCGCCGCCACCCACAAGCGGATCGATGTAGAGCCCGGTCAGGTTTTCCAGCACGCCGATGGCAAACCCCCCTAATATCGCCCCGCCGATGCTGTCGAGTCCGCCCAAGATGATGACGGCCAGGACCTTCAGCCCGATGTCTCCCATGTACACGCTGATGCCGCTGATGTTTCCGATGACGATGCCGCCGATCACCGAGGCCATGGCCCCGAAACACCATGCCAGGGCAAAGACCCATCGGACGCTGATGCCCATGGAAAGGGCGGCCTGCTGGTCGCTGGCCACGGCCCTCATGGCCACACCGGTTCGGGAGAACTTGAAAACAAGGAGGAATGCAATGGTGCCGATAACGGCAAAGAGAAAGCCCCACCAGAGGCCGGATGGGACCACGGCGAAGTTCAGGTCAAGGGGCTCGGGGGGAAATATCTCGGGAAAATTGCGAAACGTGGGCGTCCAGATCATGTATATCAGGCCTTTGAGAATAACACCCAGGCCGATGGTCACCATGATGACGGATATGACCGGCTCCCCGATAAGGGGTCTCAGGATGAGACGCTCCACCACGATGCCCAGTATGACCGCTGCTGCAAGGGTCAGGAGGAGGGAGAGGTAAAAAGGAGCCTTGATCTGGGTCAGCATGGTAAAGCAGACAAATGCGCCGAGGGTCATGAATTCGCCCATGGCCAGGTTGAGGACGCTGGTGGCCTTGTAGATGAGCACAAAGCCGAGTGCGATCAGACCGTACAGTCCGCCCGTGGCCAGCCCGGTAACAATCACCTGAATCAGGATATCCATAGGGAAAGGCCTCTTGTCTTTTGTCCATTACTGCTGAACAGACTGAGAATAGCATTCCTGGATCAGCCTTGTCAACAGGTTTGGTGAATGCCATTCAGAAAACTGTTAAGCCTTCAGAGTGTGCTCGATATGACCACCTTTTGAATCTGGCTGGTCCCTTCATATATCTGGGTGATTTTGGCATCCCGCATCATCCGCTCTACCGGGTATTCCTTGACATAACCGTATCCGCCCAACAGCTGGACCGCATCGGTGGTGACTTTCATGGCGGTTTCAGCGGCGAACAGTTTTGCCATGGCTGAGTAGCGGATCGTCTCTCTGGGGAGCCGATCCAGGTTTTTGGGAAGTTTTTCGAAAACGGAAGCGGCCTTGTAAGTCAACTGCCTGGCTGCTTCAACCTGGGTGGTCATATCGGCCATCATCCACTGAAGACCCTGAAAAGAGAAGATCGGTTTGCCGAACTGCGTCCTTTCCTTTGTATACTGAATGGCATAATCCAGTGCACCCTGGGCAATGCCCACGGCCTGAACCGCCACGGGGATGCGGGTCAGGTCGAGTGTTTTCATGAGGATGGCAAATCCCATCCCCTCGCCGGCCAGTATGTTTTCTGCCGGGACCCGTACATCTTCCAGGATGATCTCCACGGTTGTCGATCCACGAATACCCAGCTTGTTTTCGCGTTTACCGATGCCAAAGCCGGGGGTTCCCTTTTCCACGACAAAAATGCTCGTTCCCTTTGTTCCGGGAACGGACGGATCGGTCCTGGCGGCAATGCATACCAGTTCGGCCACGTCCGCGTGGGAGATAAACATCTTGCTGCCGTTGATCACATAGTCCCCCCCATCCCTGACGGCCCTGGTCCGGAGCCCTGACACGTCCGATCCGGCGTTCGGTTCTGTAAGGCCGAAAGCCACCAGGTGTTCTCCTGAGGCCAGCCCGGGAAAATACTTTTCCTTCTGCTGATCGTTTCCGGCAATCATGATCGGTGTTGTGCCCAGTTCATGAACAAGCAGTATGACCGATGTGGCAGCACAGACCTTGGCGATCTCTTCGATGATCAGGCAGAGGGCAAAAAGCCCCATCTCAGAGCCCCCGTATTTTTCAGGGAAATCCGCCCCGAACAGCGCGTTTTCCCGCAGGACCTCCACCATATCCCATGGGAATTTCGCCTCTTCGTCCCGTTTAGCCGCGCCCGGGGCAATCTGCTCCCTGGCGATGCGTGCCACGGTATCCTTGAGCATCTGCTGTTCTTCTGTAAGATCGTATGCCATGTGATGTGCTCCTTTCACAAAAGGTAATGTGCCATGAAAATAGGTCCAAGGGGGGTTCTGTCATGTTGCGTTATTTGTCATCGGATCCGGCTTCGTGGTGTTTTCCTGGTAACGACTGATAACGGATGGCTCCTGCCGAATTTTTCCCAAAGCGTGACGGACTTTTTCTTATGAACATGGATCCAGGTACTCGCTTGCTCTGCAGGCTGATTATCTTTTTTTGGAAGTTTTGTCAATGGGCCGGCGTCTTGCCGGTAACGGTTATCAATTGAAAGCCGTGTGGTCCAAAGCGGCCTGACGGCCGCAACCCAATCGACGCGCTGCGGTTTGATGTTTGAGGAGCGCTTCGCTTGAGGTTGGGAGCAAGGAACCTGCTGCTTCCAACCTCCATCCTCCAACTTCTCCGCAAAACGCCGGCAAGTTGGAGATAAAGGTTCTAAAGACCTTCCGACTTCAAGGGGAGAACAAGGGCGGCTTATGTTGAGGCAGGGTCCGGGCGGGCGTCCTACCGGCTCCATCCAAACAGGACAGTCGGTAGGACTGCCGGGGGCTTCACTGCAATTTACCTCATCGGACGTAGAGCTCAGGAAGGGTCTTTAAAGGCCATTTTTCTCCGGCCACCTCCCTTATGAGATCTATTCCGGTGGAAGGAGGCTCCCTGAAATCCGCTCTTCGCACGCGTTCTATGGCATGTTCCGGGCATCCATTCACACACAGGCCGCGTCTTTTATTTGAGAGGCGCCTCACAGGAGGAACGCTTCGGTTTACATGTCGGGATTATCGGCCACATAGGCCTTCATAACCACCTGTCCCCAACCGTGGCGCATCGGCCCCACGTCACCGCAGCTGAAGTGGTCATAGAGCATGTCGTTTATGTTGAGGCCCGCTACGAATCGGTCCTGCACCAGGGTGGCAAGCATGGGAATGGGCCCCATGGCGTGCGCGCACCAGTTGGTGCAACTCCGCTGGGTGTCCAGAATAGCCAGCCCCCGGAAGAAAAGCTTGTCGCCGGGCTTCAGGCCGGTACTGCAACCGTGTGATTCGACGACCTCCACAACAAGGTCCTTTTTCAGGATAGCCGGACTGAAGAGCTTCCTGGCAGCGGCGGAGCGTTTGGTATCGGCCTTGAATGTTTCCAGTTCCTCATCCGTGTATCTGAGATGCTTTTGAAAAGCCTTCCAGTTGAAATCCTTCTCGGACATATGTCGATCCTCCTTTCAGAGATTCCTTTAATGAAAGCATTCGTAATCCTATCCGCATGATCAGGCATTGCCAAATTCAAAGTGTTTCAGGGAATAGATGTGGTCTTTCTTCGCGTAGCCCTCGGCTTTTCTTCCAAAGTAGTACTGGAGGGTTTTCATGCCGTTGAATTTTATTCCGTTCTCGTTAAACGTGGCTATGAGATTCTCGAGGCTGACCGGACAGCCCGGGATGGGAATCGCCTCTTTTATGCCTTCACCTTTTCGATTGGCCGCGATGATGCAGTCCCCAAGAAGAAAGGTCTTTTTGGCATGACCCGAAGGCTTTGCAATCTTCCCGCCCAACAGTTCATAATCGTCATAGGGCTGACCTTTCGAGAGGATGCTGGCGGTGATGATAAAAAGCACGCTCAAGGGGAAGAGCATGGCGCATCCCGTACACGATGTCTGACCGGGATGCGGCATCCTGAAGCCCTTCACGCCCTGTTTGGTAAAGAATTTGGGTTCCACGTCTTCCCCGATATACCAGGGGTCGTCGTAGTCGAAACACGGAATGGGATGCACGTGCTCCGACGGCTTGAGACCTCTCACCTCAATATCCTCCAGCTTCAGGCTGCGGTTGTGTTTCTCTGCAAACATGGCCAGATGCCCTGTTTCGGCAGGTTCGAACCCCATCAGGCAAGATCCCACGCAGTCGCAGTTGAACATGTCCCGGCTGGCAATGATGAGATTCTCCCTGTAGGCTTTTCCGATATGTATGGGTCCGTTCTCAAGGGAATAGATCCCGTCGATCAATGTCAGATGCGGGTAGAGCCGTTCTCCCAATTTCGCAATGAAATCGTCCAATGGCCGTTTCCGATGGTGGCAAATGGATTTGGACTTGACGTTCAGGCATCCCTTGTTGTTCTTAAATCCCAGCGTGACCTTGGTCTGTTCATGGGTCTTGAGTACGGGAACATTAATGAAGAAGCCCGCCTCCTCCAGTACTGGTTTGGAAATGCTCAGGGAGAACCCTCCGAGGCCTGTCTTTTCAAAGGGTTCGTCATTCAGGTCCATGAGCCTGACGCCGTATCTTTCCGTCAGATAGGCATAATTGAGGGCCTCATAGGTGGATTTGGTCCCACACCCGAAGTCCCTGTTCTCGATCGCCGCTTCCGCGATGGTGATATCCTTTGCTCCGGCATCCTTGAGGTACCGGACAAGGGCCTCCAGTACCGCACAGGTCGTGATGATGCCATAGGGCGAGAACGGGACCGTCGTAAGGTACTCCACAAGGTTCGGCTTAATGAAGACCTTTATATTTGGGTCAAAACCCTTCAATGCCCCGCACTGGTCCAGCGCATCCTCCACGGCGCGGCCGCCATCCTCCCAGCGGGTCAGGGCTACCGGTGCTGCAGGATCCTGGTTGTGAATCCCCACTCCTCTTCTCATTTTGACCTCCTTGGCGCCCTGTCCTTTCACAGGGTCTTTCAAGCGGTTTCATCGATTACCAGTCATACTCCTCACGCTCGATGATGGTGGCCGATCCCTGACCTCCGCCGATGCAGGCGGTGGCCAGACCATAGCGCTTGCCCTCGAGGTTCAGAATCCGACCCAGCGTCCCGACAAGACGGGTTCCCGTTACGCCCAGCGGGTGCCCGAGGGCGATGGCTCCTCCCTTGACATTGACCCTTTCCGGATCGATGTTAAGCTCCTTTATGGCGTTCAGGGTCACCACCGCAAACGCCTCGTTAATCTCCCAAAGGTCGATGTCTTCCACCTTTAAGCCTGCATTTCCCAGGACCTTTCTGCTTGCAGGCACGGGCCCCTCGCCCATAAGGCTGGGCTCCACACCCGCCGATGCCATGGAACGGATCGTTGCAAGGGGCTTCAATTTCCTCTTTCGGGCCTCCTCCTTGGACATGAGAATCATAGCCGAGGCCCCTGCGTTGACGGGCGATGCGTTGCCCGCTGTGATGACGCCGTTGACCTTGAAGGCAGGTCTAAGCCCTTTCATGTCTTCGAGGGTCGCATCTGTGCGTATGGACACATCGCTTTCCAGGGCGATTTCACCATCAGGGGTTCTTACTTTTACGGGCATGATTTCCTCCTTGAAAAAGCCTTCCTGAAGGGATTTGACCGCCCGTTGATGGCTTCGCACGCTCCACCGGTCCATCTCCTCCTTTGATATGCCGCTCTTTTCCGCCAGCTTTTCCGCAGTCAGACCCATGTTCAGAGCGGTTATGAGATCCCTTTCCTCATAACGGGGATCCTGAACGAATCTGGGTGAGGGCTGAAGCATGGGGTTGTTCACCATAGCGATATGCGTCATGTGCTCAATGCCGACTGAAACGACCGTATCAGCGTACCCGATCATGATCTCCATGGCCCCAATCTGGATGGTGGCCATGGACGAGCAGCACTGCTGATCTATCATTTTTGCCGGGACCGTGACAGGAAACTCCGCCAGGAGAGGAATCGTCCTCCCTCCCCAGCTCCAGTTTTCTCCCACGCCAAGGGCGCAGCCTGAAAGAAATTCATCCACGTCTCCCTTTTCTATCCCGGTCCGCTTTACAAGTTCGGTGACAATCTCGGCAGCCAGTTCATCCATCCTCAATGTATTATACAGGTCACGGGCGGCGCGTTCCGGGCTGCCCGGTCTGGATCGGGAAAGGGGGGATCTCAAATAGCCGACGATAACTGCTTCTCTCATTCTGGTGTCTCCTTTCTTCCAGCGGTTAGTTTCGGAGTGCTTTGTTGGTCTTGAGCATGTGCTCGATACGGTCCTGGGTCTTGGGTTCGCCGCACAGAGACACGAACGCCTCGCGTTCGAGATCCAAAATATACTGCTCGTCGACCCAGCCGGGGATCTGAAGATCCCCTCCGCACATGACGTGTCCGAGATGACTCGCGACAGTGACGTCGTGATCGGTGATATAACCCGCCTTCCGCATGCCCTGGAGCAGCATCTGAACAGCTGCAATGCCCCTGTTGCCCACGGCATAGACTTTTCCGGGCACGGGCGGAATGTACCCCATGCGGTCCATGTGGAGCACCATCTCCTTGGCGTCGTGGATGATGTGGTCCGCGTTCATGACGATTCGGTCCTGTTCTGACAGGAAGCCCCACTCCTGGGCCTCCAGTGCGCTGGATGTGACTTTTGCCTGGGCAGCCATCTCGAATGCGCTTTGAAGGAAAGGCATGGGGTCTGTTGAAGGGAACTTCGCCATCACCGGAGAAACGACCCGCCTGAGGAGTTCCTTGCATCCGCCTCCTCCGGGAATCAGGCCGACGCCCACTTCCACCAGTCCCATGAAAAGATCTCCGTGGGCGCAGATTCGGTCCGCGCCCATGCAGACCTCCGCGCCTCCGCCGAGGGCCATTCCAAAGGGGGCTGCCACGACCGGTCTTGAGCAGAAACGGAAGCTGCTGAGGGCCTTGTGCATCTCCGATACTCCCTGATGAATCAGATCCCACTGCTTCTCCTTGGCCGCCATGAGTATGTTAAATATGTTGGCTCCCACGCTGAAGTTGCCGCCCTGATTTCCCACAACAAGCCCTCTGAAGTTCTTTTCCACCTCGGCAACGCCAAAGTTGATCATCTCCACGATATACCCGTCCAGGGCATTCATCTTGGAGTGGAACTCCAGGCAGGCCACGTCATCGCCCAGGTCGATGAGACTGGCGCTCGGGTTTTGATTTATGGTCCTGTTCCTGGCCTTCAAAGATTTGAGAAGAGTAAACTTCGGGCTGAGCGGGATTTCTTTTCGGCCCTTCGAGGGCACGTCGTAATAGACCGTCTTGTCTCCCTTTTCCCCGTAAAAGGATGTGATACCCGCATCGAGCATGTCCTTGACCCAGGAGGCCACCTTGACGCCCTGTTTTTCCATGCGCTCAACGGTTTCAGGCACCCCCAGCACGTCCCAGATCTCAAAGGGGCCCATATCGTGACCGTAGCCCCACTTCATGGCCCTGTCAACGCTGACAATGTCGTCGGAGATCTCGGGAATGCGTTTGGCCGAATAGGAAAGCGTATTGCAAAGGGCTGCCCAGACGAGCTTGCCCACCTTGTCGTTCATATGGACCAGTCGACGCAGCCTGTCAGTCAGGGGCTGGATGGCCTTTGCCTCTGTCAACCCCGGCAGGTCGGGTTTTTCCTGTGGGCGGTATTCGATGGTTTCAAGATCCACCACCTCAAAAGTTTTTCTGCCGCCGGGTCCCTTAATCAGCTTGTAGAAGCCTCCGTTTGTCTTGCGGCCCAGCCAGCCTTTGTCCACCATCTCTTTCATGACCCGCATGACCTTTTCCGAGCGAAGGATCTCCCGGTCCTCGTCATGAGGCACATCCGGATAGAGATTCTGTACGACGTGGTAATTGGTGTCCAGCCCGACCAGGTCGTTGAGCTTGTAGATGCCGGTCTTGGGTCTTCCCATGAGGGGCCCTGTAATGGCATCCACCTCCTCTACGGTGTAGCCATTACGCATGGCGTAATCCAGTATGAAAAGCTGGTCGAAAGCGGCCACTCTGTTTGCTATGAAGTTGGGCGTGTCCTTGCAGACCACCACGCCCTTGCCCAGCACCGATTCCCCGAATTCACACACGAAGCGGGTCAGCTCCGGATCCGTGTCCTCGGTGGTGATAACCTCAAGAACCTTGAGCCACCGGGGGGGATTGAAAAAATGAGTGCCCAAAAAACGCCTTCTGACCTCGGGTTTGAATTTGGCACTGATGTCTTTCAGGGGAATGCCCGAGGTGTTGGTCGTGATAATTGCGGTCTCCTTAATATAAGGCAGGATTTTTTCAAACAGGGCCTGCTTGATTTCGAGATTCTCCACCACGACCTCTACCACCATGTCCGCGTCTTTGAGAAACTCAAGGTGGTCCTCCAGGTTGCCGGTTCGGATAAGGGGTGCGCGGCTCCTGCTGAAGAGGGCCGGCGGTCTGGCCTTCAGGATGCCGTTGTATCCGCTTCTTACGATGCGGTTTCGTACCTCGGGGCTTTCGAGGGTCAATCCCCTGGCCTCCTCGTCCCTGGTCAGCCTGCTGGGCGCGATATCCAGCAGCGTGCAAGGGATTCCCGCGTTGGCAACGTGTGCGGCGATTCCGCTGCCCATGACACCGGAGCCGATAACGGCAACATGCCGAATTCCATAGCTCATCTGTTACCTCCTTTAGACAGTTACCTCTTTTTTGTGGTGACCTTCAGATTCCCGGCTCTTTTCCCTGAATCACTTTCCCTTCCACTCGGGTCTGCGTTTCTGGGCAAAGGCCTGGATCCCCTCCATGGTGTCCTGGGAATTAACCACCGGGGTCACCACGCGCGCGGAAAGCGCCATGATTCCCTGGTAGTCCAGGTCATAGCCCCGATGCACCAGATCCTTCATGGCGCTGACCGCCAGGGGCGCGCCGGCACAGATGTCACGGGCATAGGATTCCGCCTCGGACATGAGCGCATCCTGGTCCACCAGGGCGTTGATGGCGCCCAGCTCGTAAAAACGCTCCGCCTTCACCCGCCGCGCCGTGAGCAGCATCTCGGTGGCCAGTCCTAAGGGCAAATAGCGTGGCAGCAGCGCCGAGAACTCCACCGGGAAATTGATCCGAACCTCCCCCAAACCGAACGAGGTCTCCGGTGTGGCCAGGCGGATATCCGATGTCAGCGCCAGCCACAACCCCGCGCCGTTCACGTTCCCGTTCAGGGCCGCCACGATGGGCTTTTGGACCCCGTGCTCCACCGGATTGATGTTTCTGTCCCCAAACATGGAGGACTTGTTCCATGTGAACTGCTCCTTGCCCAGCTTCCCCGCCATACTCATGATGTCAAACCCTGCGCAGAAGTGCTTGCCCGACGAACTCAGGATCGCAACCCGCATCCCGTCATCGGCCTTGAAATCGTTCCATGCCGCGTCCATGATCTCGATCATCTCAAAATCAATCGCATTCATGGACTCCGGCCGATTCAGCGTGATATAGGCAATCGGTCCTTTCTTCTCGTATTCAATTTTTGCCATTTCTCCCTCCCGAATTCATTTTTCCAGGCCCCTGAAGTCCACCGGCATGCAGATAATCAAACGAATCAGGATGAACGGCGCCAGTCCTCAGTTCACGTCACTCACAGCCACTGCGGAAGTGAGCAGGTCTGCCACCTCATCAATCCTCTGCATCTTGTCGATCTGCCGATCGCTCTGCAGGATGAACCAGCGAAGCGTTAGATTGTTGAACGTTCCGATAAACATATTCCTGAAAACCCTGGGGTTAACACCCTGGCGAAAGCAGCCCTGGGATTTTCCTTCTTCCACAATTTGCTCAATGATGCGAAAAAACTTAACAAATCTCTCAAAGTGTTCCGTTCCGTAAAAGCGCCGGCTGAGCTGGATCTGAATCAAAAATGTTTTCAGGAAATCCCGCTCGTTGGAAAAGAGAGAAAAATAGTACTTGATGAAACGTCGCAATTTTCGGATCGGGTTCCGGATTTCAAAAACCTCAGGGAGGTCATCCATATAGCGGCGGAAATGCCTGTCAGGGATGGAAAGAAGAAGCTTCTCCTTGTTCCCGAAGTATTCGTAGACCGTGCCCTCCGCCACTCCCGCAAATTTCGCGATTTCTGCCAGCCTGGCCCTATAGTAACCCTTTTCCGCAAATATCCGTTCTGCTGCATTCAGGATCTTGTCCGCCTTACCCTCTTCATTGTCGGGTCTGGGTTCCAGCATGCAATGGATCAGGTACATCATATGTTCCAGATCCGGCACGACCGAATCGATCTCGCCGACAGCAATGAAAGACAACAGCTCACACCCGATCAGTCCGAGCACCATGTCGCGTACCAGCCGCGTGTCCACATCCGCCCTGAACTGACCCTCTTCCACGCCCTGGTTCAGGCAGTCCAACAGGATTCGAGCATATCTCCGTATCGGTTCATAACCGCGACTCTGGTAAAAATCCATGGAGGAAAGACAGTCGAAGTAAAGGATTTTCGCATACCCCGGATGCATGTCGCAATATCGAAGGTAACACCAGAGTACCTTGCTGAGACGACTCTCCGAGTCCCGTATTCCCTCGAGATGCTCCGTCAACAGAGAAAAAAACTCAGCCTCCCGTTCTGCAGGGATGGAAAACACAACATCTTCTTTTCCCTTAAAATGTTGGTAGATAATGGAATCCGCCACGCCTGCGGCCTTAGCGATTTCGGAAACCGTTGTATCGCTCAGCCCTTTTGCCGAGACGATTTCCTCTGCTGAAGCCAATATTTTGAGCCTTTTGTCTGAAGACTTCATGTTCGCAATTCCTTTAAATCCGTTTTGCCGTCCGATTCGGCGTAGAGCCGAGTATTCGATGATCCATCTGTGGCGTCCCATCCAAGCGAGAGATATGAAACCATCCCCGGGAAACCGCGAAAGAGGTTCATTCGCAGGTGTCCGCGATTTCACTTTGCCACCGGGTCGTCAGGCTACACCAGATTAGATCATAATAAATCCCAGGTCAATAAAAAAAATTATGAGTCATATTCGAAAGACATATGTAGAGCCGAAAAAATATCGTATAAAAAGTGATTAAAATTTACTTAAATAGGTTAGATATAATCAAAATATTTTGAGTAAAATTTTTATTTTTTCTTGACACAAAAATAAACGGAAGATAATATTGATATTCGCATCCACCTTTGCATTTTATTTCAAATGCTACTCATTTATTTCTGGGGCGGTCAAAGATGCCCTCCATGGGTTGGGCAACAGGGAGACTTGACATGAAAACGCGAATCACGGAGATGCTGAACATAGAGAACCCCATCATCATGGCGGCCATGGCATGGGTTTCGAATGCGGAAATCGCAGCGGCGGTTTCCAATGCGGGAGGGCTTGGGACCCTCGGGCCGAACGCGGGGGCCAGTGTCGTCACCACGGATATTTCAGAAACAGGAGAGAGACTCAGGACTCAGATCAAGAAGGTAAGGGCGTTGACCGATCGGCCTTTTGCGGTCAATTTCGTGGTGGGAGCCGCCGGGCTTGACAAGGAGTTCAGCGAGCGGTGCATCGAGGTGGGAATCGAGGAGCAGGTGCCGGTGGCCATTGTCAGCCAAGGAAGTCCCATGGCCCATACCGAAAGGCTCAAGCAGGCCGGAATGAAGGTGATACACGTCTGTGCTGCGGTTGCGCACGCCAGGAAGGCCGAGGAGGCGGGTGTTGACGCCGTGGTTGCATCGGGAACCGACGGCGGAGGGCACAGCGGATTTGAACAGAACACCACTTTTTGTCTGGTGCCCCAGGTCGTCGATGCGGTCAAGATCCCGGTGGTTGCCGGAGGAGGTGTTGCGGACGGCAGACAGCTGATTGCAGCCATCGCTTTAGGCGCCGAAGGTGTTTATGTGGGGACACGCTTTATCGCAACCTTCGAAAATCCCGCCCATGAGAGATACAAGGAGGCCCTTTTAAAAAGCCGGGACGGGGATACCATAGCCATAAGGCACGGCAGCGTGGCGAAGCCCGGGGCTGGAAACGCTGGATTTACAGGTGAGAGACGCGGGTCGCTGCGAATGCTGTTGACGGATAGACTGAGGGAAATGTTTATTGAGAACTCAGGGACGCTCGATTTCGCTAAAGTGGCCCAGACCTATGGGGTTGTTCCAAAGGAAAGGGGAGGGAGCGCTACCGCCGCCGCCTCAATCTACGGCGACCCTGATCTCCCTTTCTGGGCGGCCGGCCAGGGAGTGGGTCTTATCAACGAGGTCCTTTCCTGCGGGGACCTGGTAAAAAAGATCATGGATGAAGCCGAAAGGGCGCAACAAATGGTACGGGAACTGGAGTGATTCAGGTTTCTGTTAACGGATCCAAGGAGGGAAAGATGGCTGCAAAAACCTATGATGAATACCTGGAAAGGCTGAAGAAGTTAAACAGGAATGTGTATATTGCGGGAGCGAAGGTGGATCGAACCGAGTTCGAAGGACTGAGAGGAAGCCTTCGCGTCATCAGAGAAACCTATGACCGGGCAAATGATCCCGAATTCGAAGACTTATGTACGGCCACGTCCCACCTGACGGGTGAGAAGATCAACAGGTTCACGCACATACACCAGAGCGTTGATGACCTTCTGAAAAAGCAATTGATGACCCGGCTTCTCGCTCAGAGAGTCGGGGGCTGCATCCAGCGCTGCATGGGGACAGACGCCATGAACGCCCTTTCGGTGGTTACCTATGAAATGGACCAAACGCTCGGAACCCGTGCGAACCAGAATTTTGTCGATCAGCTTGAATACTGGCAGGAAAATGACATCACGGCCAACTGTGCCCAGACCGACTGCAAGGGCGACCGGCTGAAGCGACCCCATGAGCAGGCAGATCCTGACCTGTATGTGCGGATCATCGAGAGCCGGGAGGACGGGATCGTGGTGAGAGGGGCCAAGGTAGACAATACCACGGCCCCTGTCAGTGATGAGATCGTGGTTATTCCCACTCGATTCATGACGGAAAAAGACAGCGACTACGCCGTGGCTTTTTCCATCCCGGCCGATACGGACGGCGTTAAGATGCTTGTCAGGCCGGCGACTCAGCACAGAAGAAAATACCTGCAGGCGCCCATTGCCGAGATCGGCGACGGGGAGTCCTTTACCATTTTTGATGATGTTTTTGTTCCCAGGGAAAGGGTCTTCATGGACGGCAGGGGGGATCCAAGGCAGACCGCCTATGCAGGCTTCCTGGCTCTTCTTTTCGCTCACTATCACCGGCATTCCTACACGGGATGCAAGCCGGCGGTCTCGGAGGTACTCGCCGGCGCAGCCGCGCTGGTATCCGAGTATAACGGGATAGAGAAGCTGGATCACGTGAGGGACAAGATATCACACCTGATCGGAACGGCGGAACTCGTCTATGCGGCGGGACAGGTAAGCGCATACCGGGCGGAGAAATCGGAATCGGGAACCTACATCCCCGACGAGGTCCTTACCAACGCGGGCAGGCGGCTCGCGGGGGAGGAGATCTACAACGAATACAAGGTGTTGGCTGATTTGGCAGGAGGACTGTGCGCCACCATGCCTTTTGAAGAGGAATTCTTCTCGGAGGAGACCGGGAAATTGGCCAATAAGTATATGATGCGAAACCCCAAAATCTCTGCGGAGAATCAGCACCGATGCTTTCGAGGAATTGAAAACCTGGCGGTTTCTGAACTGGCAGGCGTCATGCAGGTCGCCGGTCTGCACGGAGGCGGCTCTCCGCAGCTCGAGACCATTTCCATGATGGCGCGCTACGAACTGGAGCCCCTCAAAAACATAGCCAAATACCTTTTCGGCATCGAGAAGAATCTGCCCAGGTATGAGAGACCCTCGGTAACGCCAAGAAAACAGCTGGAGCGGTTCCGTAAGATGTTTGGGGGCAAATAGAAATTCAGTCCGTGCCATGACCTGTTCATGACAGGACTAAACATTTTTTCAGTATGGAACGCCTTAACAAAGGATTTCTTGCCGGGGCGTTCGTTCGGCCCAGTGACGGATCGCCCTTCAACAAATTCATGCCCCCTTTGCTGAGGACGAAGAAACGCGGGGTCAAAGGGCGTTTGACCGGACCTTAAGTTGCCTTGCCGGGCACTGAAAATGTGTGTCCCCGGGAGGATCAATATGAGGAGGCCCAAGATGACCGAGACTAAAGACAGGGAAAATGCCCTGTTTGAGAGGATGTGCGCCATTGTCGGATCCGGGCATGTGACCGTGGAAGAATTCGCCCGCAGGGCATATACAAGGGCGCCGTTTTATGCCCTTGGAGGGGGGGGAAGGGGGAAGACGCCCGGAATTGTCGTAAGGCCCGGCACCACCGAGGAGGTCTCGGAGATCGTCAAGCTGGCCAATGAGACCCTGACGCCCATCGTGCCCAAGGGAGGCGGCGGCAGTGTATCGACTTTTCCGCCTCAACACGTAGGAGGCAATAACAACATCCTCATCGACACCCATCGAATGAACAGCATCCTGGATATCGACACGGATTACATGACGGTGACCGCGGAGTGCGGGGTTATCCTGTCCCAGCTCTCCGAGGCGGTCAGAAAAGAGGGCTTTCACATCTATACGGTGGATGTTCCCATACACATGGACACAGTGGGAGGCGTGCTGAGCGGATTTCTGGGAGGCGGGGAACCCTCCGACATGGCGACTTGCGGGACCATGAACGACTACCTTCTGGGGCTGAAACTGGTGCTTCCCACCGGAGAGGTCCTTCAGACGGGCGGAGGGCCGGGCACCAATGTGCACCAGAAGAAATTCCTGCACAGAGAGGCGGGGGCTCCGGACATCACGGGGATGTTCCTTGGCGACGGAGGGTCCTTCGGTGTCAAGACGGAAGCCACGTTCACCATTCATCCCTACCCTCAGGTCTATCTGCCGGGCATCTCGGACATGGGGACGGATGAGAGTATGTGGAAGGCCTTTAACCAGCTCGTTTGTACAGAGCCCTATCCCTACACAAGACTCCTCGCCTTTCGAGAACCGGGTGGTACCTGGTATTTCGTGCATATCATCAGGGCCCACAGCAAAGAAGATGCCGGGCTTAGAAAGAAGACCCTCGAGAATATTATCAGGGCAAACGGGGGCGGTCCGGCCCAGGTAGGGGACGAGGTCATGCAGATAGCGAATATGTTCTCGGCCCGCCGCCTGGGCCAGCAGACGCTTCCGGTCGGTTCCACCATGACCTACTTCGGGGAGGCACTGATCCCGAGGAGGCAGTCACTCGAATACCTGAAAGACATCAACGCCCTGCTGGATGAGACGGTAGGCGACCTTGACATTTACAAGCGCGTGGACTTTGTGGTTCCTTACTTGCGTGCTACGACGGTAACCGGAGTGCTGCTCTATTTCGGAAAGGGAACGACCCGGGATGAGGCCAGCAAGCGCATGTACCAAAGATCGCTCAAAAGAATGGAGGCGCTTTTTACCAAAAAATACGGCGGGTGGACGGAGACATGTCAGGGGGAGAGCGCGGCCCACAGCGCCTCAGCCTGGTCGCCCGCATACAAGAACCTCATGAAACTGCTTAAGAGATCACTGGACCCGAACAATATCCTGATGCCGGGCCTCTGGAGGGTATAATATGGACATGAATCATCTGGAACAAGTTAAGGCGAATGTCCTGAAATGCATGGGCTGCGGTGTTTGCAGGGGGGTTTGGGACCGAAGAGATGAGGCCATGTGCCCGGTCTGGGCCACCGGCATCGGCTTTGAGGACAGCACCCCCAGAGGCAGGGTGACGGTGGCCCAGGACCTTCTGGAGGGCCACTTCGGATATTCATTGCCTCTCGCCGATTCTCTCTACAGGTGTACGGATTGCGCCAGTTGCGCTGTCACCTGCGATGCCATGGACCCGGAGACGGGCAAGCCCATCATCGATGTGCCGGGCGTTGTCAGGGCCATGCGCATGGACCTGGTGGAGAATTCGCTGGTCCCACCGCATGTCAGGGATTACTTCAAGGCAGTGTATATCAACGGAAATCCCTACAGGATATCCCAGGAGGAGCGGGGCAGGTGGGCTCAAGGGAGTCATGTGCCGGCCTACTCCGGGCAGGAGTACCTTCTTTATGTGGGGGACGTGGGTTCCTTTGATGAGAGGGGCATGCATATGGCCCGTTTCGTGGCGTATGCCCTGGAAAGGGGTGACGCTGACTTCGGAATCCTCGGCAGCAGGGAGATGAGCGACGGGAACGACGCTTACGCACTCGGAGAGTCGGGGCTGCTGGCCCATCTCGCAGAAGCCAATATCAATACATTTAAGAAGGCTGGAATTCGAAAGGTCATTTCCCTGGATCCCCACAGCTACAATACATTCAGAAACGATTATCCCGGGATGGGAGCTGAATTTGAGTCATTCCACTATACACAGGTTCTGTCCGGGATCATGAAGTCGGGCGCCTTTCGGGTTCAGAGTTATCGGGCAAAGGTGACATATCACGATCCCTGCTATCTTGGAAGACATAATAACACATACGAGGCCCCAAGGGAGATATTGAACAGCATCCCCGGCCTCGAACTGGTGGAAATGAAAAGAAACAAGAAGAATGCCTTTTGCTGCGGAGGGGGAGGGGGCAATTTTTACACGGACATGCTGGGAGGCGGTGAAAACAGCGCGAACCGCATTCGGGTGAGAGAAGCGGTTGAGACCGGCGCTGAGATTCTGGCTGTTGCATGTCCCCTCTGCGCAAAAATGCTTGAGGATGGAATTCGGGCCGAGGCCCTGGAAGACAGGCTTCTGGTCAAAGATGTGGCAGAGATTCTGATCGAGTCCCTGGGTAGCACATAGCCCCTCATGTATTTGAATTTGCGGGCCGAAAGGCCGTTTGTTTCGTGTGACCATCCGACCGGGATGATCCATGAGATGTTCGACTGCCCGACAAGCAGACGTCCAGGAGGAAGAACCCATGACAATGGAGAACAGGGAAGCCATAAAAAAAGAGATAGAATCGATAGTGGGTTCGGAAAATGTGTCGTCGGACGCCCCTGACATGATTCCGTATCTCAAGGATTCATACTCTACCATGATGGGAAGGGATATCCCTCTCCCCGATTTTGTAATACTTCCCAAGACCGTGGATGAAGTGCAGAAGATTGTGCTCTTGGCCAACGAGTACGAGTTCCCTATTTATCCAAGGAGCTACGGTGTGAATATCGCAGGCTCGGCGCTTCCCTACAGGAAAGGGGGGATCGTCATGGACCTGAAATGCATGGACCGAATTCTGGAGATTAACGAAGATACCATGACCGCCACCATTGAACCGGGCGTGACATGGGGCAGGCTTCGAAAGGAGGCCAACAAAAGGGGGCTGGATATCATTCCCATCGGGGGACCCTACCAGACCAGCCCAGTGGGCAACCACCTGCTCACCAACATTACGCCATATTCCTCGAAATACAACTGTGACAGGGCCGTCACCCTCAAGGCGGTCCTGCCCAACGGCGAGATCCTGCGCACGGGGTCCTGGGCAAGCGCAATGGGCGGCGATGTGAATCCCTATTTCAGATACGCCTACGGTCCCGACATTACGGGAATGTTCCGGGGCAGCATGGGCAATTTCGGCATCATCGTGGAGATGGTGGAGAGGCTCAGGCCGGTAGCGCCCCTAGAGACCAACATCACCCTTGGTTTCGACAGGCTTGCGGATTGCATGAAGGCCATGCAGGCCATAGAGCGCCTGGAATTCACTCGGACCTGTCAGGCCTACAACAATATCATGACAGCCCATATCCTGCTCGCCCCCCACAAGATAAAAGTGCCCGGCGAAAAAGAGACTCTCCTCAAGAGACTTCCTCTCTTTCAGATGAACCTTGGGCTTGGCGGAACCGAGGAGATGGTCTCCCTTTTCGAAAAGATCGCCCTGGAAGAGGCGCTCAGGTGGAATGGTCGTCCCGTGACTTTCGAGGGTGAGGAAAAGGCCAAACTCGATCAGGTTAGCGAAGGCGCCAGCCGGGGCATTATGAATATGTACGCTCCATTCAGCGGGTTCGCAGCCGTTATCGGATGCCTGCCCATCACCCATGTGGCTGAGATCAATGAGAAGGTAAAAACCATCGTAAAGAAATACGATATTCGGGACCCCATTTCGGGTGAACCGCAGGAACACGAACTCATTGTGCTTCCCTACGACCGGTGCTCTACCGTCTATGTGGAGCAAGAAATCCTGTATGACCCGGCGGCGGACCGGAGCACCCTTGAACCGGTCATGCAATGCCTCAGGGAGTGCTATACCCAGATCGTAGGCAAGTACGGAGCATCGCACACCATCCCCAACAAGACATTAATGAAAATGATGATTCCTTCCTATGCAGACATCCTCAGAGGGTTCAAGAAGATGGTGGACCCAAAAGGCATTATGCTTCCGGGCGGTCCCTATTCCCTCGAATAAGAGAATGCGCCCGGCTGAGGCCGAACCGGGGATGAATGCCCTATGGACAAAAAGGAGAAAGTCATGCTCAAGGACTATAGAGACGCCGTATACCACTGCCTCAAATGCGGTGCATGCAGGGTCGGCTACGGGGTTTACGCCCCAATCTGCCCTTCGGGCATCAAGTTCGGTTTTGATTCCCACTATGCCATTGGGCGTATCGGACTGGCGCGGGCAATAATTGACGGCGACATTCAGATCGATTCGAATCTCATGAGACGCGTTTACACCTGCACGAGCTGCGGCGCCTGCGATGAGCAGTGCCATGACGCTGTGGGCATCGACCCCCTGCGCGTCATCGAAGAGATGAAGTACGCCGCTGTGGAGGCAGGCATGATTCCCCCGGAGGTGAGGGACTTTCTCAAGCACATGACAGTCCATGGCAACCCCTATCTTCTTCCATCAGCGGATCGTGGCAACTGGGCGAAAGAAGTGCAGGTCGAGAAGTTTTCGGGGCAGGAATATCTTTTTTACGTGGGAGATGCGGCTTCATACGACGAAAGGGCGCAAAAGATCGCGAGGTCGATAGCGGCGCGTCTACGTGAAGCGGGCATTTCCTTCGGGATCCTCGGAGATCGGGAAATGAGTGACGGCAACGAAGTCAACCGGGTCGGTGAAAGAGGACTCTATGAGTATATGGCAAAGGCCAATATGGAACTTTTTCACGAACTGAGGATCGAAAGGATTATCACGCTCTCTCCACATGCCTACAATGCCTTCAAAAATGACTATCCCATGTGGGGAGGAAGCTTTGAAGTCCACCATTACACCCAGATTCTCGCACAACGGCTGGAAGAGGGAAAGATCAAACCGGCCAGGAAAGACGATATTCGTGTCACTTATCACGATCCCTGCTTCCTGGGAAGGCACAACCTCGAGTACGATGCGCCCAGAAGGATATTGAATGCGATTCCCGGTCTGGAGATGGTTGAGATGGAGCGATCAAAAGCGGATGCACTCTGTTGTGGAGGCGGAGGAGGAAATTTTTTCACCGATATGATGGGTTCGGGTGAGAAGAGCCCCAGCAGGATCCGTGTAAGGGAGGCACTTGCGACAGGCGCCCGGCTTATTGCGACGGCTTGTCCAAAGTGTTTCACTATGCTTGACGACGCAATAAAGACTGAAGGTGTCGAAGGGAGGGTAACCGTCCGGGACCTTTCCCAGCTTTTGTGAGAGGAAGGATGGGAAAATCCTGAATACTGAAACCCGAACCCGCGGTCCCGCGGGACCGAAATCCGGCACTTCTTTGGTTGCGGCCGACAGGCCGCCCCGGGTCGTTGTGGTTGAAGGCTTATTTCTGCCCTGGCAGTGAGCGAGAATTGCAAGTTACATAAGCCTCCTATGTTATGAAAGGGAAGCCTCCTATGTTCGTAAATATTCTGGTTAATGGACTTGTGGCAGGCGGGGTTTATGCCGTGCTGGCCGTAGGTTTTTCTCTGATTTTCGGCGTAGCAGGAATACTCAACATGGCCCATACCGCGTTCTATATGATAACCGCCTTTTTTATTTTGTATGCCACAACCGCGCTTTCCATACCTCTTCCCGTGGCACTCCTCGGCGCCATCATCATTGCGACCCTTCTCGGGATCCTCAGTTACAAGCTCCTCTTCGATAGAATCAAACAACATCAAACGGCTGTGATGATTATTTCGGTTGCACTGGCCATGTTGTTTCAGGAGATTCTGCTTCTGATCTTCGGGGGGCATTACCGGGGCGTGCCGCCCTTCGCCACTGGTTTCATTGATATCCTGGGGAGCAGGATTTCATATCAGCACATTTTCGCCATATTCACGAGCGCGCTGATCCTTCTCGGTCTGTGGATGCTGCTGTCAAAGACGAGACTCGGAAACGCCATACGGGCCGTTGCGCAGGATCGGGCGATCGCCAATCTTATGGGAATAAACGTCAATAGGATCTTCACGATCGTCATGGCCATTTCCGTATCCCTGGCGGGTCTTGCAGGCGCCGTGGTCGCTCCCATTTACATGGTGGGACCTCTTATGTGGATTCAGCCTCTTACCATCATCCTGGCGGCAGTGGTTCTGGGCGGTTTGGGAAGCATCGGGGGGTGCGTTGCAGGCGCTCTCATATTGGGCTATACCGAAACCATCGTTACATTCCTGGTCCCGGGCGGGGGTTTCCTGCGGGGCGCCGTTTCATTGAGCATCATGGTTCTTGTTTTGCTGATAAAACCCGAAGGGCTCTTCGGGGTAGTATTTGAAGAGGAGCGTTTGTAACATGAGCTATTTCTATCTCTGGTATGGTTGGTTCAAAGGAGGGATACTGGCGATTCCGGGAAGAGTTATAGCGCTTTGCTTTTTTGTTTGCCTCTTTTCAGCGCCACTGATCACGCAGGATCCCTACCATCTGCGAATTATCACTCTGGCCACCATCTTTGCACTCTTTGCAGCCAGCTGGGACGTGCTCGCCGGATTTACGGGACAGCTCAATTTGGGGCATGCCTTATTCTTCGGCGTTGCTTCCTATACTGCCGGCCTATTAAATACCCATCTCGACATGTCCCCATGGCTCACCATTCCCTGCGGCGCGGTTGCAGCTGTGCTCGTGGGCCTTATAGCCGGCATACCCGCCCTCAGACTCAGGGGGTTCTATCTTGGTTTGGTCACCCTGTCGTTCCCTCTGATCCTTTCCGGGCTTCTTTTCGTGTTTCCGGAATTTACGGGAGGAGAACTGGGAATATCCGGAATCAAAAAACTCGCATCTTCCCGTATTGTGAGTTACTATATCGTTGTAGTTGTTTTCACCATTTCCATATTCATTATGTGGAAGTTTACCGATGCAAAGAGCAAGCTGTTCAGGACCGGCCTTGTCCTGCACGCCATCAGGGAAGACGAGATTACCGCTCGCGCTTCGGGAATCGGTACCACAAAATACAAGCTTCTCGCATTTGCAATCAGCGGCTTTTTTGCAGGGATAGCAGGAGGTCTCTATGTTCATTTTCTGAGAATTGCTGCACCCTCCACCCTGGAACTTTTCTTTTCTTTTCAGGTGATCCTCTGGACGATCTTCGGCGGCATAACCACTGTGTACGGCGCAGTGGCGGGGGTTTTCATCCTGTACCCGCTTCTGGAAATTCTTGCAATTACAGCGTGGGGAGACCATCTGCGATTCATCATATTTGCCCTCATTCTCATATTTACACTCTTGTTCATGCCGGAAGGCGTCACGGTGTGGGTCCTGGACAAGCTGGAAATTAAGTGCCCGAGGTGCAAGATCGTCAATGTGTTTACAAGAAAAAAGTGCAGGGGCTGCAGGGCGGTCCTCCATCAGGAAGAAGCATGATGCAAAGGAGGTGTGCTAAAATGGTATCCACTTACGAACAAAGACCTTGGCTGGAACGATACCCCGACGGTGTGCCCGCCAGTATTGAGGTCCCCATGAAGTCGGTGGGAAATGCCTTTGACGAAGCCACTGAAAAATGGCCGAACAGAACGGCTGTCGTATTCTATGGGAGGAAGATCTCTTTCAAGGAGTTGAGGGAAAAGGTAGACAGCCTGGCCAGTGCATTGTCAGACATGGGAATCCGGAAAGGGGACAGGATGGCCCTGCTGCTGCTTAACTCCCCTGAGTATATTATCAGCTTCTATGCGGCTGCAAAAGTGGGGGCTGTACTGACTCCCATCAGTCCGGTGTATGTATCGGGCGAGATCGCCCACCAGCTAATCGACAGCGGCGCCGAGAGCATCATCTGCCAGGATATCCTTTACGAAGGCGTCCAAAAAAGCGGGGTCGATCTTAAAAGGATCATCCTGACGAATATCTCCGATTCACTTCCAAAAATGAAAAAGATCATGGGAAAGAGTATCCTCCGGGGCGTTTATCAGAAGATGGCAGCCCCTTCTCCGGACATTGTCTCCAAGGAGAATTTCTACCGGCTCCATGATCTTATTGAATCCTATTCGCCCGATCCCCCGGCGGTGGAGATCATTCCACAGAAGGATCTGGTGGTGCTCCCCTATACCGGGGGTACTACCGGACCTCCCAAGGGGGTTATGGTAACACATTACAATGCCGTTGCAAACGTTGCGCAGGTAGCCGCCTACCTGCCGGAACTGAAAGATGGCCGGGAGACCCTTATCGCCTATATGCCCTATTATCATGCAGCGGGTCAGAGTGTGGGAGTGCTTATTGGGATTTTGCTGGGCTATACTCAGGTCACCATTACCACCCCTGACATCGACGATATCCTCACCTCCATCGTAAAGTACAAGGCCACATTTTTTATGGGCGCCCCTACCATGTATGAGATGCTCAAAGACTATGAAAAGACGGACCGGGTGGCCTGGAAAAAGCTTAAAGTGACGCTCTCCGGCGCTGATTCGCTTCACGATGAAACAGCTAGAGACTGGAAGGAAAGGACAGGCGTCACGATCACCGAGGGCTATGGCATGACCGAGACTACCGCCACGACGCATATGGGGCCGGTTGGAAAACAGAAACTGGGTTCCATAGGGTTCCCCATCCCTGGAACCATGTCAGCCATACTGGACCCGGAAAAGGATATCTATATGCCTGTTGGAGAAATGGGTGAGATCGTATCCATGGGGCCTCAGGTCGGTCTCGGGTACTGGCAGAACGAGGCGGCTACCCGAGAATGCACGGCGGAGATTGACGGAAAAACCTGGTGGCGGACAGGCGACATCGGAAGGATGGATGAGGACGGCTACTTCTATGTGTATGATCGAAAAAGGGACCTTATCAAGTATAAGGGACTGCGGGTCTTTGCAAGAGAGGTGGAGGAGGTCCTGAAGACCCACCCGAGCATAAAAGAAGTTGGTGTGGTCGGCGCGCCCGATCAGCTGGTGGGAGAGAACGTGAAGGCCGTGGTCGTGCTCGAGAGCGATGCCAGAGGCAAGATATCCGAAACAGACATCATGGAATACTGCAGGGACAGGCTCTCTCATTACAAGATCCCCAGGATCGTGGAATTCGTGGGAGAGATACCTAAGACGGATATCGGCAAGGTGTCGAGAAGGGAGATCAGAGAGGAGGGTGAGTGACATGGCAAATCCCTTCTTGGAGGTCAGAAATCTCACAAAGGCCTTTGGCGGATTGAGGGCCGTCAATAAGGCCAGCTTTCAAATCGGACGGGATGAGATGGTAGGTCTCATCGGTCCCAATGGGGCCGGGAAATCAACGCTCATACGTCTTATTACGGGTATTCTCAAGCCCACCTCCGGTGAGGTCTATTTCAAGGGGAAAAACATCACAGGCCAGCCCATTTCCAAAACCGTAAACATGGGGCTTGCTGCTACCTTCCAGATTGTCAAACCGTTCAGAAGCCTTCCTGTGATCGCCAACGTCATGGTTCCATGCCTGTGCAACCGATCTAAAAGGAAAGGAGAATGGGTGAAAACCGTGGAGTTGAGGGCACGCGACGCACTGGAATTTTGTGGAATTTCGGACATGGCGCTTGAACCGGCTTCTGTGCTCTCTCACGGCGACCTGAAACGATTGGAATTGGCGAGGGCCATTGCAACCGAACCCGCTCTGCTTCTGCTTGACGAGCCTTTTGGAGGCTTGAATCCGGCGGAAACAAGGCTTGTGGCCAAGTCCTTGAAAAGGCTTCACAAGGGGGGCCGTTTTGGAAGGCTGCACAGTGAGGGCCCCGCCATGATGATTGTCGAACACAAGCTGTCGGAGTTGATGCAGATCGTCGACAGGGTTATCGTCTTGAGCTTCGGGCAGATCATTGCCATGGGTCCTCCTGAGGAGGTCGTTAAAAACGAGCAGGTAATCAAGGCCTATATCGGGAAGGGGGTGAAGGCCCTTGCGTCTTGAGGTGAAGGATTTGACCGTGCTCTATGACAGGGCCATGGTCCTGAACAGGGTGAGCCTCCATGTGAACGACGGCGAAATGGTCAGTCTTGTGGGGCCGAACGGGGCCGGCAAGACGACACTTCTGCATGCCGTTGCCGGATTGGTGAAATGGGAGAAGGAGGCCCTTCGCGGTACGGTTGGGGGAAAGATTACAATTCGCGGCAGCGTCAAGCTGGGCGATGAGGAGTTGTTCGATCTTGACGCACACGAGATCGTATCGAAAGGTCTTATTCTTTGCCCGGAGAGGGGAAGGCCATTCAGGGAAATGACTGTAAAGGAAAATCTAATGGCAGGGGCGTATCTCTGCAGAGAAAAACAGGTTGTGGAAGCAAGTCTCGAAAAGGTCTACCAGCTTTTCCCCATATTGAAAAAGAGGGAGAGGCAGATATCCGGGACCATATCAGGGGGCGAGCGAACCATGCTTGCCATCGGAAGATCGCTTATGGCTCAAGCCAGGTTCCTTCTCATCGACGAACCCTCAGTCGGCCTTGCCCCAACAGTAAAGGAAGATCTTTTTGCACGCATCAGAGATGTTCATGGCATGGGCATTACCGTTCTCATGACAGAGCAGGATATCGGTTTCGCCTTTGATCTGGCGGCAAGGAACTATGTGCTCTCCCAGGGACAGATGATGGCCGAGGGCACTCCGGATAAACTGCTTGCGGATGAGACGGTAAGAAAGAGTTACCTGGGTCTGTAATTGGGTCCGGTCCAACCGGACCACGATAGAAGGAAAGTGAGGTGATGTGATTCTCGAGGTTTTAAGGCCGGTATGTCTGAAATTGTCATTACAGCGAAGTGTATCTTCTTCAACCGCAACTGAAAGGGGGAGATGAAAATGGAGAGGCTTCAAAAAATGAAATACATGTTTCTTTTTCTGGCCGCAGGCCTGGCCGGGTGTCTGCTTGCTGAACCCGTTTCTGCAGAATCGACAAAGTCCATCAAGATTGGGATTATAGGGCCGATGAAATTCGTTCAGGGCGAGCATGCCTGGTACGGGGCTGAGATGGCCGCGGAAGAGATTAATGCGGCCGGAGGGATCCAGGTGGGCAAGGAAAAGATGAAAGTGGAACTCGTCAAAGTGGATACCAATGAGATCCTGAGCGTAGTGGATGCTACCAGCGCAGTTGAAAGGGCCATTACTTCAGATAAGGTCGATTTCATCATAGGGGGCTGCAGTTCCGGGGCCATACTGGCCATGCAGGATGTAACCGCGGAGTACAAGAAGATCTTCCTCATTTGTGGATCAGGGTCGCATCCGGAAATCACGGACCGCGTGGGAAAAGACTACGAGACGCACAAATATTTTTTTAGACCTGCCCCCATCAACGCCCGGCACATCGTTACCCTGGAACTTGAGAACGTCGCTGAAATAGCACGGGTAGCGAAAAAGAACCTGGGCATTGAAAAGCCGAAAGTGGCCCTCCTTTTCGAAGCAGCCAAGTGGCTGGACCCTCAGATACCCTATTACCAAAAGCTGTTTCCCAAAATGGGGATTGATGTGGCAGGCCTCTGGCGCATGTCTATAAAGGCCATGGACGTATCGGCAGAACTCCAGGCCATACGTTCCTCGGACGCGCATATCATTCTTGCCATGACTTCCGGCCCCGTTGCCATTCCCCTTTATCGTCAGGTGGGAGAGCTTCAGATCCCGGCGGCCGTCACCGGCGTGAACGTTGAGGCAGAAGGCGCCAAGTTCTGGGAGGCAACAGGAGGAATGTGCGTATATGGCGGCGTCACTGCTCAGAGATCGGATGTGGCCATGACAGAACGTACGCTCCCCTTTTATAAAAAGTTTTGGGAAAAATACGGGGAGCGTCCGACCCTTACAAGCGGCTCTTATGATTCGATGCTGATATTGAAAGAGGGTATCGAAAAGGCGGGCTCCCTGGATCCGGACAGCGTGGTGGCGGCCATTGAGAAGACGGATTTCTACGGTACCATGGGCCGGGTGGTCTTTGACAAGAATCATGATGCCACCTTCGGTCCGGGGTACCTGACGGGCGTTGGGATTCAGTGGCTCCCTGGAGAAAAAATCGGGACCTACTGGCCTCATAACTGGAAGGGCGTCACCTATAAGGGGGTTGGCGAATTTCAGTTTTCTCCCTGGATGATCGATTACTGGAAAAATAAACAGTAGCGTTTTTTGCCTCTCAGGCATTTTCCGAAAGGGTCTGAGAGGCAATTTCAGGCGCCTTCCGGGCTTCCGGGTCACGAGGATTTATAAAAATAATCTCGCCTATGGAGACATTATGAAAGACTATGACGCAATCGTCATCGGCGCTGGCAACGGCGGGCTTTCAGCCGCCCTAACGCTGGCACGCAACGGGCTGAAGGTACTTATCCTTGAAAGGCATAATATACCTGGAGGGTCAGCAACGAGTTTCTGCAGGGGCCGCTTCGAATTCGAGGTGGCGCTTCACCAGTTGAGCGGGATGGGCACAGCGGAGAAGCCGGGACCGCTACGGGGCCTGCTGGCAAGGCTGGGGGTGTTGGGTGATGTGGAATTTACCGAGATGGCGGACCTCTACAGGGTGTTCATCCCGGACAAGATCGACATAACGCTTCCTGCGAACCGTGCTCAGATAATTGATACGCTTCGAGAGAACTTCCCTCTCGAGGGAGAGGCCATCGTCAAATTCTTTGATGTGGTCTACCGGTATGCCATGGAGCTTTATACCTTTTTTAAAAACCCGGAACCCTCGAGGGAAAGATTCCCTCTTCTCCACAGGTATGCCTTCAAGAGCGCGGGTGAGGTTCTGGACGAGTTCTTCAAGGATCCGCTCTTAAAGGCCGTGCCGGGCGCCTACTGGGGCTACATCGGGCTGACACCCAACAGACTTCCATTTTCCTACCTGGCGATGCTCTTTTTCAGTTATATAGAATTCAGGCCCTGCCATATCAAGGGTGGATCTCAGGCCCTTTCAAACGCCCTGGCAAACCGGTTCATGGCCAACGGAGGAACCATCCGCTACAATTGTAAGGTGAAGCGGATTGTAGTGAAAAATGGAAAGGTTGAGGGGATTATCACCGAGAATGACGAGGAGATAACGTCGTTTCACGTGGTTTCAAATGCATCCAAAGTATCCACCTACGTAGAACTGCTAGAGCCCGAGCATGTGCCGGGAGACATTTTCACAGAGATGGCGGGCAGGACGCCGAGCCCTTCGGGCTTTAATGTATACCTGGGTCTGGATTGCGAACCACAGGATCTGGGCATTACCGTTTCCACCAATTTCATCCTGCCTGACGAGGACCTGTCCGATAAGCACTTCAGCCGCATGCACCAACTCAGCACTGAAAACAATCTGGTGGCGTTCAGCTGCTATGATGTGGCTGATCCGGATTTCTCACCCGAGGGCGCCTGCCAGGCGGCACTGGTCACGCTCAAATATACTGAACCGTGGCTTCAGGTACCCCCCCACCAGTATGCCGGATTCAAATATGAATGTGCCGACTACATGATAAACCGTATGGAACTCCTTTGCCCGAACGTAAGGGCTCACATCGAGGAGGTCGAGGTCGGAACGCCGCTCACATTCATGCGGTATCTGGGTTCGCCCAGGGGCGCGATATACGGGTTTGAGCAATATAACAAAGACTCACTTTTTTTCGAAGCACCGAGGGTTTCGCCCATCAAAGGCCTCTACACAGCCGGAGGATGGGTGACTGACTGCGGATTTGAGCCGACACTTAAATCGGGCGCATCCGCGGCCGGTGCTGTTATGCGGGCTATGAAGGAATAGGGGGCAATGTATGAAAGAGGAACTGATTCAGGGATTTGACGGTTACAAGGATATCCTCGATGAGATTCGGGTGTGCAAAAAGTATGGAGTAGACTATACCCTTGAAAAGGGCGCTGTAGAGAAATGCATCAACCGCCTTCATCCCAAGAGATTGCGTCTTCAGGTTTCGGACATCATAAAAGAAACCGAGTCTGCTGCCAGTTTTCGTCTGGTTTCCAAGGAGGGGTATCTTCCCCCGTTTCAGGCAGGCCAGTATATTTCCATTCTTATTGAGACAGGCGGTATCCGCACGAGCAGACCCTACTCCATTTCTTCGCCGCCCAATCAAACAGGCTATTATGAAATCACCGTGAGACGGGTTGAAAATGGCCTTGTTTCCGGGTTCTTATTGGACCATGTCAAGAGAGGAGACGTGCTTGAATTTTCCGGTCCTCACGGCCTTTTCCACTACAACCCCCTTTTCCACGACAAAATCATGGTGTGTATCGCCGGAGGAAGCGGCATCACACCCTTCATGAGCATGATTCGAGAAGTTGTTGACTGCGGTCTCGATAGAAAGATCTATCTTTTTTACGGAAACAGGACTTCCACAAATGTTATCTTCCATGAAAAACTCTTGAACCTATCAGAAAAATGCCATAACATCAATTACATACCAGTGATCGAGATGCCGGAAAACGGGTACGCAGGCCCAAGAGGACTGATAACTGGAAGCCTGATAAACGAGTCAATTGGAGACACGAAGGGCAAAACCTTTTACCTATGCGGTCCTCAGGCCATGTATGATTTCTGTATCAGGGAACTTGAGCACCTTAACGTCCCTGCAAGGAAAATTAGGAAAGAGGTTTATGGGGTTCCGATGAATATTTCCCAACAGCCCGGTTGGCCCGAAGGAATCAAAGAAGATCAGGTCTTCCAAGTGAAGCTGAATGGAGGCAGAACGTTTCCTGCAACAGCTGGACAACCTCTCCTCATTGCATTTGAAAGAAATGGATTCAATGTGCCTTCCCGGTGCAGATCCGGGCAGTGCAGCATGTGCCGGGTGAAACTGATGTCAGGCAAAGTCTTTCAGCCTTCAGGCACTCCCGTCCGGAGGTCTGACAGGCAGTTTGGGTACGTGCACTCCTGTGTGTCTTATCCGATCGAACCTGTTGAACTCCTTATATAATCGTTTCTGGAGACAAAAAAGCCCATGATATGCGTTTTTCATTCTTGCGCCGATTCTTAATCGGAGCTGAAAGCGCCATATCCGAAATTGAATGATTCCTTCCGCAACAACGTTTCTTGCCCCATCCTTGCACCGGAATTCGAGGATTTCAACAATTTGTTTGACATAGCCTGAAGCTGTTATTATAGAATTATATTTTGCATAAACGACTGAAATTGACTTCTGCCTCTTTGTGTGTCACCACCTGAGAGGAGCAACGCTGTTTATGTGAGAAAAAGAGCTTAATCGGATAGCTTTCTGAATGTGAGGATTACCGGGGGCCGGATGGTGGTGCTGTTATGACAAGGTCGGTTATATTGAATGAAAAAGAGGTTTCGCAACGTATTGATGAGATTGCGCGTCAGATCGTAAAAAAGAGAGGAGCAGGTGAAGGCGTTGTGCTTGTGGGCATCCGAACCGGGGGTGCATTTCTGGCCTCGCGCCTCCGGAAGGCCATGGCCCGAATGAATGTGCCGGCGCCGCCTTTGGGGATTCTGGATATCACCCTTTACAGAGATGACTGGACCCGAATCGGCCCAATCCCGGTGGTCGGGAAGACGGACCTGCCGTTTTCAGTGGATGACAAATGGGTCATCCTGGTGGACGACGTCCTTTTCACAGGTAGAACGGTCCGGGCTGCGATGGATGCCCTTATCGATTTCGGCCGGCCCAAAAAGATCGAACTGGCCATCCTGGCAGACCGGGGAGATGCCAACCGGGAACTGCCGATCGCACCCAATTATGTTGGCGGGGTCTGGGAAACCTCCCCTCACGAGACGATCAATGTCTATCTGAAAGAGGAGGGGTATGAGGATCATGTGGCAATTGAGCAGAAAAGGGTGGAATGAAACGAAAAAAGAGGCCTAAGAAACGATCTGCGCACCGGTTTCCTGTCAGTCCGGAGCTGGAAATTCTTGTAGGCGAGCTTGTTCGGGAGATCGAGACCAGGACGCCTGATGATGTAGTGGCCAGGGTCCCTGATTCCCATTGTGCGCAAGGCCTCATAGCGTGTCTGCCTGCAGATGAGTCCGTTGTCCCTCTGCTACTGGCATTGAAAACAAAATTCCGGGAGAAAGAGGTCGCCAAGGCCATCAGGCGTGCGGTGTTCAGACTGAACCAAAAGGGCGTCTCGACGCAAGGGGTCTACGCGAAAGAAGAGGTCCCTTCTACGATACTGAAGGCTCCTCAGAAAGAGCCCCCCCGTTGTTATGTGGGGCCTGTGAAGGGGTCAGGAGCCCGGGCCGTTGCGCTGATCCTGCACCGGGGAGGAAAAGGCCTTGATGCAGGTTTCGGGGTTGTCTCTGATGCAGAAGGGTTTCAAGAATTTTTTTTCCGCACCCTCAGCAGAAAAGATGCCAAGGAGTTGAGAGAGCAGTTTTCAGAGGACGCAGGGCCTTTCGTGGAAACCTCACTGGCGCACGCGGCAACGATCCTTGAAGCGGCTTATCAGCGCCAGCAGGCAGCAAAATCATCTGCGCCTGCGGATTATCTTGAATTAAGGCCTTGGCTGCTGGAAACCACCCCCCTGCTTGAGAGGCCGGTTATTTATGACTTGCTTCCTGAATCCGACGTTTCAGAACATGTCATCACTGACTTGGAGATCAAAGCGCTTTTTGAACATCCCCTGATGGCGACGTGGCTGATCGAGATTGATGCACTAAGACCTTTTATGGAGGATATGTTCAGGGTGAATGAAAGCCCTATTGTTCTTACCGAGGGCCAGAAAGCCGCCCGGGTCAGGGAAATTCAAGAAAAATGTATGGCTCAGATTTTTACTGTGGAGGAACGTGAGCGGCTCCGGCACCGCCTGGAAGAGATGGCATACCTCCTTTTTAAACTCGGGCAGGAAGATACTGCGGGTATAGCACTGGCTGCCGCACTCAGTGTGGTTCGGGAAGCGTCGATCCTGAAAGCCGATCCGGTTGTTGAAACCCTGCTGGAGAGGAGTCTCGCCATTTATACAAGGGCAATCGAAGAAGGCGGCGGCAAGAGGATACGGGAAAACGAGTCTGCTTCACCGATCGTAATGCTCTGAGAGGAGGATCTTTGAGGAGGCAGTCATGACCGAAACGATCAACGTAAAGACCGGCTCAAGAATCGATATGATCGATATTACCTCACAGGTGAGCGCAGAGGTTTCAAAGGCCGGTTTGACGGACGGGATCTGCGTGGTCTACGTACCCCATACAACCGGCGGCGTGACCATCAATGAAGGCGCTGATCCGGCGGTTTGTACGGATATTATCCGAAAACTGAATGAACTGGCGCCTCCCGATGACCGGTACCGCCACACGGAAGGGAACGCTGACAGCCATATAAAGACGTCTATTATCGGCAGCTCGGTTACCGTGATTGTTGAAAACAGCCGGCTGGTCCTCGGAACCTGGCAGAAGATCTTTTTCTGCGAGTTTGACGGCCCGAGATCACGGAAGGCGTATGTGAAGACGCTGAAGGGGTAGCCGGACGAAGATGTGTCGGTTATCGCCTCGCCCATCAGATCAGCGTCAGTGAGTGTGGGTTCAGTCCTATTTTTTCGAGCCACTCCTGAATCGCTTTGTGAAGAAGGCAATAGTAGTTTTCTGTCCCGCCCAGGCCTCTCCTGCCGAAATAGTAATTGATTTCCAAAAAAAGTGGCTCCGGATTCTTATCAGAGAGGCGGAATGCAAAGTCAACGGCCGCCAGATTGACCCCTGATTTCTCGGATAATTCCTTAGCAGATGCATGACCTTTTTTCTGAAGTCCCGGCTGCCAGTCGCGATCGATCCGTGCCCCACGGCTGATCGTGGTGATCTTCTGCCCCGGATAGGAAGGCCGTTTCCAGTAGCTGAAGATGTGGTTCCCGATAATGACCGCCCTGAGCACGTTCCCCCCGCAGGGGATATATTCCTGGACAACAAATCCTTTGTGGCCGGGTCTTTCCCGGATGGCAAGGTGATCCAGGACTTCCGCCAGGCCCTTCCCGTTTTCAATGAGAAATACCCCTTCTGCCTCGTGACGGCGGTCCTCTTTGATGAGGAAAGGGGTTCGACAGTTTAACAGGGCCTCGAGGTCCGGATGGGCATTTCTGAGTTCTCCTGCCGATTCCCATGAGAGCGTCTCGGGGTGAGGAAGCCGCAAATTCCTGAACATGCGGCTCTGCCCGATTTTGCCCGGATACCTGATTCGTGCATCATAGTTGGGAAAGACGTGTGCCGTGGAAGTCACGCAGATTTGGTACAGATCCTGGGTGCAAGCCTGGGGGAGAATAATGGCATCGGCCTCTTTGATACACGCGAGGATATCGGAATCGAGCCCCCGATCGCCAAGGATGATCTGGATATCCGTATCAAAACATGGATGAAACGATAGGATCATGGTTTGACTTTACCCTGTCTGGTGACTATAATTTTGTAACATACCTTATATAACGGGAGCAAGACAATGCCCATTTTTGAATTCAGGTGTGCAGCCTGCGGTGAGGTTTTTGAAAAACTCTTCATGGGTTCGGACGAAACCGTGGACATGGCCTGTCCCAAGTGCAGGGCCGAGACAATCGAGCGGGTGGTCAGCCGGACCAACTATGCTATCGGTGCGGGTCCCGGTGGCAACCAGCCCAAGATAACAGCCAAATCATGCGGGAGCGATAATCAGTGCATGACCCTGGATCTGCCCGGACCCGCCCGATGAATGATCAAGCCCAACCCCAGTCTCCCTTCGCACCCGACTTAAGTGATGATGATCGGATTCGGATCAGCGAGATCTTTCAAGAGGATATCGTGCCGAAGCTGCTGATGATGCATGCACGAAACGGGAACATTAACTGTGAATTCGCTGGAAAGAAATACAAAAGCTGGGTCATTCAGTTCAAGTCGAGTCGATCCGGACTCGAGATCGTAGCCTTTGAATATGATCCGAATTCAGGAAGCTTCCCGCTCCCCCGGCCGCAAGTAAGAAGAGATATGACCCATGATGTTTGAAAGGAAATTCTTCGGTAGGGAACGTGTAAAAAGGCCCCAATGCCCTTTTTGCGGCGCACTTATTGAGCGGCCCAAGGAACTGAGTACCAGAAGGCCCGGGGAAATGCCCGTGGGGGGGTGCACTTGTGGGGCCGTTTATGCATGCGATGAAACCGGGCATAATCTGGGTTCAGCCTTGATCGAGGCCCTCGTATTCGGATGCGACATGGACTGGGACCTGGCCTGGGGATTGGATCCCGAAGAGGATTATCTGCAAGAGATCGTTGAAAGCTACGACATCGGGACCCATCTCATTATTCCAGGTGGGGCTTACCAGGGCAGAAGGATTGCCGGCGCCCTCTATTTCATCAGGCTGCACCGGGAAGTTCAGGAGGCAACCGCTGAAGGAGTCGGCAGAAGGCTGCACCGGGCGGTTTCAAAGGCACCCGAATCATCGGCACGGCGAACCGGAGAACACCCCCTTTCAAAAAAAGGGGTCGAACAACTGGTCGCGGAATACGAAATTGCCCCCATATTGAACGCGGCACGTGAAGACAAGAAAGTCATCCGGTATCTGCAGCGCCTTCTTTACTCAGGGGATACGTTATTCCGGCAGAGAGCCGCCGACATCCTCGGGAGGACGTGTGCTGTTGTCGGGGAAAGAGACCCGGGGGTCGTTTCCAGACTCCTTCAGGGCCTGTTCTATTCCCTGATCGATACGGCGGCCTTCCCTCCGGGGGCTGTTGAGGCTGTCGGAGAAATTATCAGCCGCAGGGCCGATCTGTTCGGCGGATACGCCCCCCAGCTCTACCAGTTTCTTGCTGACGATGCACGGAAGGCTCAGGTGCTCCATGCCCTGGGAAGGATCGCAAAATCGAGCCCGACCCTGCTCAGAAGACACACCTTTCATTTCTTTTCGTTTCTGGAGGACCCGAACCCAGCCGTGCGAGGATATGCAGCATGGCTCATGGGAAACCTGAGGGCCCGCGAGGCCCGAAAGGCTCTCGAAAGGCTCTTGGACCAATCCCATGAGCTTGAAATTTTCGAAAACGGGAAGATAGAAAGGAAAACCGTGGGCCAGCTGGCATCAGAGGCCCTGAGCCGGCTATGACCGTCACATATCTCTTCTCTTCTCCTGAGGGTGATATTCCCCTTTCTCCCGAAATTCTCAGAAAACCCTTCCTGTTGAAACCTTCAGTTCCCCATTCGTTCCTGACCCTCAAAGACTATTTCGATGCCATCAGGCATTTTGTTCTGAAGGACTGTTCCAAGGCATTGAGCCGCGTCCTCAAAGGGCCCCCAGAGGAGAGGACCGGAAGAGATGATCTTCGAGAGGTCCGGATCCGGAGCGAAAAACATGGGTCGCTTTACCACCTGGCCAGCGTGGAGATCTTTGACCGTGATAAACCGGTCAAGCTGACGGTCAGCAGCGCCGTATCGCAAGAGGGGAAAGGATGTCTGGCACGCGAATATGAGACGCTGAAAGGACTGCATGACGCTCTTGACCTTCCTTACCTGCCCAGGGTCTACGCCAAAGGGGAAATAGAATGTCCGGTTGGGGGAAAAAAGACTGAGACCTTCGTCATGATGTCAGGGGAATGGTTTGAAGACTACCATGAATGGCATATTACCCGGGACCGGGAAAATCAGCGACAGAGGGTCTTGATCTGGGACCTTAAAGACGGCCACCGGTATGCTTCCGAGGGGGAGGCGTGCGAGATTTTGAGACAGGCGTCCAGAATCCTTACCCTATACCATGACCCGGAAACCTTCAAACAGATCTATCCGTGGCATCATGCGGCCGGGGACTTTGTCGTGAAAACCGGGGAGGACGGCATCCATGTCAGACTCACGACGGCGAGGGATTACCGGTCTATCATGGATTTGTTCTCAAAGGAGGCCGTCCATCCGATGATCGCCTGGGTCTATTTTTTTCTGAACCTGACCCTAAAAATGCGGTTGGACAGGCTGGATGGCGTGGGAGAGACTGTCTGGGTCGAGGATTATGCCATTGGTGCCGCGACGGCCGGTTTCTTCGAGGGCCTCAGCGCCATGAAGAAAGCAGGCCGTCTGCAATATGGTATGGAAAACGAGATCCTCGCCCTCTTTCAAACCATAAGTGAGGCAGAGTTTGAACGGATTTTTCGGTCCTTCCATCTTCTTTACGAAGGGGGTGATCCTGCAGAGATCCCCCTGCTCCAGGCGAATCTCAAAAACCACATCAGGATTCTGGTTCAGGCACTCCGGGCAATTCGCCTATGAGTTCTTCAAAGGGCGTACGGATGACCCTGGAAACCGAAAAAAGAAGCGACGCCTTTTCAGATTCCTTTACGCCGGCACCTTTGAGAAGTTCCCCGGACAACGCATGGAGTTCCCGATGAACCCCATCAAGATTAAAGACAGGGTACGCCTGTCCCTTGTTGAAACCCGCCTTGCTGCAGACCCGGGGTATGCCCTGAACCATGGTCGGAATTCCGTAAACGCGGCACGTGATCGGTCGGCAGGGATAGAGAATACACTCGTTTTGATCATTAAGAAGGGGGCACCTGATTCGCGCTTTCCCCAATGAATAGTTCCTCATTTGAGGATCATGTTCAAACGCTCTAAGCGTCTTCTCGAGACGAACAAGTTCCTTGTCCGCTGCATAGCCTCTTTCCATGGCCGCAGCCTTTTCCGCTTCATCGAGTTGGTCAAAATCGTACTTCAGGAAGGCCGCTTCGATCAGAAAAAGTCCAAACACCGCATGGCAGCAGTCAGAACAATAAATCTGACATTTGATGCAATCAGAAAACTCCCTTTCCATCCGCTGGAAGGCGCGATCTGCCTTTAACACCAGGTCATCGTATGGTTCAAGCAGGTGGGAGAAGTCCATCTTAACGGTAGGGTTCCAGCGCCTTCAGAAATTCCGGGTGGGGCTCAAACCCCAAGGTAACGGCCTTGTCTAGATGCTCGATTGCCTTCTTATAATCATTGTTGCTATAATATGCCGTAGCCAGGTTGTTGTGCCCTAGGCCAAAATCGGGAGCCATCGCCACCATCTTTTCTCCGGTCTCGATGGCCTTTTCGACCTCGTCATTCTGGAGATAGGCGTTTACCAGGTTGCTGTAGGCCTGCACCATCTCAGGATTGAGTTCAATGGCCTTCTTCAGGGCGGCAACGGCCTTGTCGGTCATGGCCATCTGGAGATACGCAAACCCCAGATTGGCATACCCGCGGGCGTACCTGGGTTCGATTTCAATAGCCCGTTGATTGGCCTCCACGACCTGTTGCAGGTCCCCTTTCTTGAAGTGGATATACCCCAAATTGACCCAGGCCTCGAACATGCGTGCACTGTTGCCGATGGACTCCTGAAAGGCCTCGGCAGCCTCTTCCAGCTTGCCCTGTTCGAGCAAGGCGACGCCCAGGTTGTACTGGCTGCTGGCACACTCCGGATTTTCAGAAAGGATCTGTTTGTGCCGGGCAATGAATTGCTCAGAGCCCTCTGGTTCTTTCATTTTGCCCCCAGTGAAAAAACGGGGTCGCCGCCCGTTTCGGGCGGCGACCCCCGGCGCTAATGCATAAGGTTAACAATTGGTTAACAAAGAAACTCAGATCTAATGGTCCTCGGTCTGACCCCGGCCTTTGAGGCCATACATGGTACTGCTTCCGGTGGAAAAGTAGATCAGTTTTTCTTCGTTAATGAGCTCTGTGGCTGCCTTCTTGATCATTCTGGCCTTGGCATCAGGGATAATTTTCTGAACTCCCTTTTCCATGTCGCTGAAATAAAACTTGCTCTTCTTATTATTCTCAGCAAACTCCAGAATCGCTTTCTTCAGGTCCTCCATGAGCATTCTCCTTTGCGCTAAAGGGTGAATGATTAATCAATGCCCCCAACCGCCTTAGAGACTTCCCATGCGGCATCCGTGAATTTGAAAAGGGAGGATGTCCTGTAGGTATCATATTGCAGGCGATAATCATCGATGAGGTGCTCGCTAAACGGGAGATCACATTTCTCGAAGAACTTCTCCCAGCCGATGCGCTCGGCCCAGTCGCCGATGCGCTCGTATTTGTTGGCGTCTGCCGCGTATGCCTCGATGATTTTCTTTACCGAGGCACACACTTCCGGAAATCGTGGGAAGCTGTTCGGAAGGGCCGGGATGACGACCTTGGAGAACTTGGGCGGGTGGATACGGTTGGAAACCTTTCCGCCTGCCATAATGGTTACGCAGTCACCTTCCCTGTCCGAAAGTGGCACGGCCATGCACATGGTGTAGCAGTTGCCGCAGAACATGCACCGCTCCTCTTTGATTTTCACGGATTTTCTCCCGTCCTCTGTCTTGGCCGGAGAAATGGCAGCTGTCGGGCAGGCCGCAATAACCAAAGGAATCTCGCAAACCTTGTCAAGGACCTCGCTGTCCACGATGGGGGGCTTTCGGTGATATCCCAGGAGGGCGATATCCGAGCAATGGACAGCCCCGCACATGTTGAGGCAGCAGGCCATGGAGACCCTGACCTGAGCAGGGAGGGTCATCCCCTGAAAATAGTCGAACAGTTCATCCATCACAGCCTTAACCATGGAAGAGGCATCCGTGGCCGGCGTGTGGCAGTGGATATACCCCTGGGTATGGACGATGTTGGTGACGCCTGCCCCTGTACCGCCGATCGGGAACTTGTAGCTGCCCGACACATGCTTGCGGCTCTGAAGGTCTTTTTTGAGGGCCTCCAGCTTATCAGAGCTGTCCACCATGAATTCGATGTTGTTCCGGGTGGTAAAGCGGAGGTGTCCATCACAATGCTTGTCCGCAATGTCGCAGATCTCCCTCACATGCTCCACGGTCATGAAGCGGCAGCCACCGCACCGGACCGTAAAGACCTTGTCCCCGGACTCAGACACATGCACCAGTACGCCGGGTTCCAGGATCTCGTGATATGCCCACTTGCCGTAGTTGTTCTGAATGACAGGCGGAAAATACTGCCAGAAGTGCCGCGGACCCAGGTCCGTCAGTCTGTTTTCCATTGGTTTTTGAGGGTTGTAAAGTCCCAGTCTTTCTAATGATAATCCCATTATGAATACCTCCTATCTGGCATGTCTGGAGCGGTAGTCTTCAATGTCTCTCTTCCATCCGCCGGGCACATCTTCCTCTTTCCAGAAGATATAGGGGTTGGACCTCGGCTCTTTCACCATCTGCGGCATGGGCGGTATCTTGAGCACCTCCAAAAGCTTGGCAATGCCCTGGCGCTGTATCAATTCGCCCAGACGCTCACGGTTCTTCCCTTCTTCCATCCACCAATCCCATACCGGTTCAACGACCTGCTCCTTGATCTTGTCATAGGGAGGCTCGCACTTCATGAACGGGATGGTCAGGGTCGACATCTGGGCGCCCTCAAGAATCGGCGCCTTGGCGCCGAACAGGATGCTCACGCCGGTGTCTTTCCCGGGCTTCAAGGCCCTGGGCATCACGTTGATGCAGTGCATGCAGCGCGTGCATTCCTTGTCATCGATCTTGAGCTTTCCGTCTTCCATCCACATGCATTTGGTGGGGCAGAGGTTGATGACTTCCTTATGGATGTCAAATTTACCCCAGTCTTTTCCACGGTGGGCGCCGGCGTTGGGCAGGATCTCGCCACCCATGTAGGCCTTTACCGCCTCTTGATCGATGCGGATATTGTCCCGCCACGTTCCGATATAAGACATGTCGGCCCGGGCTATGGAGGCCACGCAGCAGTTGGGGCAGCCATCGAACTTGAACTTGAATTTGTAGGGAAAGGCAGGCCGGTGAAGTTCGTCCTGGTAATAGTGGGTCAGTTCATAGCACATGTCCTGCGTGTCGATGCAGGACCACTCGCACCTGGCCTTGCCGATGCAGCACGAAGGCGTCCTGAGATTGGAGCCGGACCCGCCCAGGTCCTGCTGGAGCACATGACCCAGTTCAAAAAAGATGGGTTCCAGTTGTTCCGTAAAGGTGCCCAGAAAGATGATGTCTCCGGTGGAGCCATGCATGTTCATCATGCCGCTTCCCCGGTACTCCCACAGGTCGCAGAGAGACCTAAGATAGTCGCTGTTGTAGAACTTGCTCGCCGGCTGGTTCACCCGCATGGTATGGAAATGGGCGATAGAGGGGTATTTGTTTGGCATGTCCGAGTACCTGCCGATGACGCCGCCGCCATAACCAAAGACCCCCACGATGCCGCCGTGCTTCCAGTGGGTCTCGCCGTCAACAAACGATTCCTCCAGCTGGCCCAGCATGTCTTCCACCACATCCCGCTCGATGAGCATCCGGCCTTCGGCCAGCTTCCGCCTGTGGAGCGCCTCCCGTTTGGCATCGGCCACAAAGCTTGGCCAGGGGCCGGTCTCCAGCTGCTCGCATATGGGAATGTCGTGCTTGATCTTGAAATTCTTGAGCTCATCATCCGTATAGTTTTTCAACTCGTCGTCAGAGTAAATCCTGAGCTCGTCGTATTTCAGTTCCTTTTGTTCCTCTCTCGGTTCAAAAGCCATTATGTGTGCCTCCTTTTATGATTTGCGAAATGTATACTTTTAGGGAGTAAACCCCAAAAAATATAGAAAGTCTGCTTTCACCTCCTCCCTCGAATGGTCATCAAACGGTTAGGTCTCTTTCAAGAATCTGAATATCATGTTTGAACAGTTCGTTGCGAAAAATGGAATCAGCTAATTTTTCAAAGAATTAAAATTAGACTTATAATCAAACGACTTGGAGAATGTCAATAAAAAAACAGGTAATGCAATGACTTTTTTGTTGACAATCTTTCGGGTCCGTGGTCCTAATCCAGGAGGTTTCGACCTTCGATTAAAATGGTCGGGAGTCAGGCTCACCTGTTATTGTTTTTAAGGACTAAGGATAAGGAGACCTTGGTGAACCATGCGTCCCCGAGTTATCATCGGTGCGCTGAAGGGAGGGTCGGGGAAGACGATCCTTTCGTTGGGCCTTGTTTCGGCATGGCGGCAGAAAGGCTTGAAAATCGCCCCGTTCAAAAAAGGTCCTGACTTTATCGATGCCGGGTGGCTTGCATTTGCAGCGGAGCGGCCTTGTTACAATCTGGACCCTTTCCTGATGAATGAAGACCAGATAATGGCATCCTTTCTCTCGCGGTCAGATCATTCGGATCTTTCCGTCATAGAAGGGAACAGGGGGCTTTTTGACGGCCTTGATGTGGATGGCTGCTGCAGCACTGCTGAACTGGCCAAGTTGCTCAAGGCCCCGGTCCTGATTATCCTGGACGTCTCCATGGCGACCCGCACCGTGGGGGCGGTCGTCAAAGGGTGCCAGGTCTTCGACCCTGATCTGGATATTGCCGGAGTGATTCTTAACAGGGTTGCCGGCTCAAGACAGGAAGGGTTGATTCGGGAAACGATTGAAAGATATTGCGGCCTGCCCGTGTTGGGCGCTGTTCCCAAACTGAAAGAAACCCCTTTTCCCGAAAGGCATATGGGGCTTGTCCCATTCCAGGAGCGGGATGAGGCGGAAAAAGCCGTTTCATGGGCCAGGAAGACGGTTCAAGACAATCTCCAGCTGGACGAGATTCTGGAAATTGCTCAGCGGCCGGAACCGGTTGGATCTTCCCTTCAGTATGGGGGGGCCGCGCCGCCCGTAATGTTCAGCAGGCCGGCTCCCAGGATCGGTTTTATCAGAGACCGGGCATTCTGGTTCTATTATCCGGAGAATCTGGAGCAGTTGGAACGACTGGGGGCCGTGCTGGTGGAGGTCAATGCCATATCCTCACCGGAGCTGCCGCAAGTGGACGCCCTTTATATCGGGGGAGGGTTCCCCGAGACCCAGGCCCGGGCCCTTGCGGATAATCGAGATTTCAGGACCAGCCTGAGACAGGAAATCGAAAATGGGCTGCCGGTCTATGCGGAGTGCGGGGGGTTCATGTACTTAGGGGAACGCCTTCTGGTTAACAGTCAGTCATACCCGATGGTCGGAGCCCTGCCGGTGGAGTTTGTCCTACAAAAAAGGCCTCAGGGTCATGGCTACACCGTCCTGGAGGTTGCCAGCCCCAATCCCTATTATGCCGTGGGTGAGAAACTGAGGGGTCATGAATTCCATTACTCCCTGCCCGTGCTCACCCGCGAGGAAGGTCTGACATTTGCCTTCACAGTCGGTCGAGGTCGGGGGATTGACGGCCTAAGAGATGGAATTTGCAGAAAAAACCTCCTGGCGACCTACACCCATGTCCATGCGGCCGGGAATCCTGATTGGGGGAAAGGCATCTGCCAGGCAGCCCTTGGGTACAAAAAATGCGGATAATTTTTTTAAAGCTGGAAAAGAATATTTGACAACACAATAATTGGGAGTTATAGTCAAATACTCAGGCTTCAGGGTCGCTAAACTTTATTCAGTATAGTGCCGGCTAATATATTAAAAAAGGGAGGTTTAGGATTATGCCAACAGTAGAATTTGAGGGGAATACCTTTAATCTCGATGAAGATGGCTTCATTGACGACTTTAACAACTGGAATGAGTCGTGGATGAGGTATGTCAAATCAACGGAAGGTATCGAGGAACTGACTGACGAACATATGAAGGTCATACAGGTCCTGCAGGAGTATTACAAAAAGAACGGGATTGCCCCCATGGTAAGGATTCTGTCCAAGGTGACGGGCTACAAGCTGAAATATATCTACGAGCTGTTTCCATCAGGACCGGGAAAAGGCGCCTGTAAAATGGCAGGCCTGCCAAAGCCGACCGGCTGCGTATAGTTTTAAATCATAAACAGACAGATCTGTACCCCATAGACAGAAAAGGCACAACAGAGCCCCCGGGGGGCGTGTTGTGCCTTTTTTAACAGGGGAATCCCTTCAATAAGACTGCCCGGCATCATGGAGCGTCTTGTAAGGGGGCCGCGGTTCGGCTTTGACAACCTGACGAGGGGGGTTCACATAGATCTCCGGCCTCCTTTTCGGGAGAAAATACTTCATCGGATGCCTTCTTACGTCCTGTAGGCGTCCGGCTTCAAAGTCTCCGAACAGGAGGGTTTCATCTTGTCCGGCATAATGGGCCAGCAACCGGCCGTCGGGCCCGAAAATCACTGCAACCCCTGGAAATGAAAGACCCTCCTCGGTTTTTCCCACCTGATTGCACGCCACTACAAAGACCCCGTTATCAAAGGCCCTGGCAGGGAGATGCCGCATCCAGCTCTCAAATTTTTCCTCCGGCTCCCCCCTTGGAGAGGCATGGGGGATGAAGACGATGTCCGCGCCCATGAGGGCCATCCGGGTGCTGATCTCGGGAAAGTGGCCCTCATAACAGAGCTGCACGCCAAATATGGTTTCTCCGGACCTGAAAACGTCGATCTTTTGCCCCGGGCGATAGACGGTCGTCTCAGTGGGGCCAAGATGTGTTTTCCGGTAGACGCCGATGAGTCCTCCAGGCCCTGCGATGATCTGCGCAATGTATGGGTTGCCCTCACTCAAAACCTCTATAAGACCCGCCATGAGGACAACCTTTCTGTCTCTGGCTATGCAGACCAGCCGGTCCACGATCTTCTCTGTATCCTCTCGCCCATAGACATGGCGGGGAGACTCCTGGATGTAGCCGGTTACAGACAGTTCGGGGAAACAGACAAAGTCGGCCCCGTTGGCGGATGCCTCTTGTGTCATGGCCTCTATCTTGTCCAGGTTCCCGGAAACCTCTCCGGGGATGCAGTGCATGCAAACAGCAGCTATCTTCAGGTTGTCCACGAAGTGCGTTCTCCTGTCATGGTCCTAAGGTATGGGCTGGCAATGGCGCCAGAAAGCCGGATTGCGTCACGCGTCTTTGATTACCATTTCTTGGCCTTTTCAGTCAAATTTGATGGAGCAGTGAAACCACAATCGCCCGAAAGAGTATGCAGCCCTTGAAAAAGGCGCCCCATGGGCCGAACCTGTTGCGAACCATTTTATCAAGAAGAGTTACCCCAAAACCTCTTTGACAATGGGCCCCGCTTTGTATAGAGGAAATAAATAAGAGAAACAAGCCGAACACGATGAAAATATTGCTTATATATCCCTATTGTCTCGAAGAGAGGGTCCAGGAAGAAGATGTGAAGGTTCCTCCCATCGGGCTTTATTACGTGGGTGCGGTCCTGAAAGAAAACCATTATGACTGCGAGATCCTCAACTGGCACGACATCAACAGGACCCCGGATCGCATCAGCGAGACCCTGGCAGCAAAGGCCCCTGACGTGATCGGCCTTTCTGTGCTGCACGCAAATCGCTGGGGCGCCATCGAGATCGCCCGGATCGCCAAACAGATCAACCCTTCGGTGACCATTGTATTTGGCGGGGTCGGCGCCACCTTCCTGTGGGAGCATCTCCTCTCTCATTTCAGGCAGATCGATTTCTGCGTCCTCGGGGAAGGAGAACACAGTTTCCTGAAGTTGATACAGTCGCTCGAGAACGGGGATTCAGAGGCGATCGAAGCGATCCCCGGGATTGCTCTGAGAAAGAAGGGGTCTGTCGTCAGGACCAAAGATTCCGTCCGCATCCCGGACCTCGATCGATTGCCGGACCCTGCGACCTGGTTCACCTATCAGCATGTAACATCCACCCGGGGGTGTCCAAGAAACTGCACCTTCTGCGGATCGCCCCGGCTGTGGGGTCGAGAGGTCAGGTTCCACTCCCCTGAATATTTTGTCGACCAGTTGGAACGCCTGCATCGGAAGGGCGTCGGGTTCTTTTATTTTTCGGACGACACCTTCATGCTCAAAAAGGATCATGTAATGGCGATCTGCAAGGGGATCATCGAAAGAGGTCTCAGGATCTCGTGGGCTGCCATTTCACACGTCAATTCTGTAGACGAAGAGGTCCTGGCATGGATGAGAATGGCAGGATGCACCCAGATCAGCTACGGTGTGGAAAGCGGTTCCCTGAAGATACGAAAACGCCTGAACAAAAACATCCGCACCGACCAGATCAGGAACGCCTTTTCATGGACAACCCGCCACGGGATCCTGCCCCGCGCCTACTTTATCTATGGATGTCCGGGAGAAACCTGGGACACCATTAAGGAGACCATCGACCTGATCCATGAGATCAAGCCGCTCGGTGTTATCTTCTATATCCTCGATATCTTTCCCGGGACAGCCCTCTACGCCGATTATGTAAAACGATCGGGCGTTACGGATGAGATCTGGCTGCGCCGGATTGAAGACATCATGTATTTTGAAACAGACCCGGATCTGACCGAGACGTCGATCCTTGACTTTGGCAAAAGGCTGAGGGCCGAGTTTTATCGAAGCCTTCCCTCGTTTGTGGATGCGATTGACCTGGTAGACAAAGAAGGGTTTTCCGGACGGCACGCCGATTTTCTGTCACGACTCGGAATGACATTCAGTCACGGCGACTATGCCGGGATGGAGGCCATCCCGAACCACCATGAAATCGCCGCAAGGCTGTATGAACGGTCCCTGGAATACAGCCCCAATGACCGGGCCTATCTGGGTCTGGGGATCATCAGACAGAAAGAAAGGAATTTCCAGGAGTCTGTCCGCATCCTTTCCGAGGGGGTCCGCCATTTCCCCGACAACGAGCCGTTACATATCTGCCTGGGGGTGAGCCATATGAACCTGGGCCAGTTTGCCGAGGCCCTTTTAAACCTCCAGAGATTCAGGCATTCGAAACAGGCGGCTCCCTATATTGCGGAGTGCCGGCGGATGTTAGAGCGTGCCCATCCATAAATGGCTATTTTCTGCAATCTCTGCGTCAGATTCGGATTTTAATCATCGAAATACTTAAATGTATTCCTGTGGTTAAAATCCTCATCTTTCTTGACCTTGCAAAAACCATCTCATTTCTGGATGGACACTGGGGAGGGCTGAGTGAGTTATAATTGAATGACGGTTCAGGAGTTTATGCTGATTGCAGCTATCCCCCAAAGTCCGGATGAATAAACTCCAGAACATCTCCGGGTTCAACCACGGTCGTTTCATAATCCCGAGGGTAGACAAACCGTCCGTTTTTCTCCACCATCATGGCGGAATCCATCTCATCATAGGCCAGGATCAGCGCCGTGATGGAAGAGCCTTTACTCACCTTTTCCCTAAAACCGTTGATGATCACCTCGATCCTGTCCACATCGGCGCTCATACGATGTTTCCCCCTTAAGATTCATGACCTCCACAAACCGGGCACCGGTGGTTTTTCTCCAGTTCAATCATTCTGAAATTCATGGTTGTCCCATCGATATGGAGCATTTTGGAGTCCAGCAGACCATGGGGCAGCCCCACGAGGAATTTGATGGCAACAAGGGCCTGAATGCTGGCAACGATTCCCGGCAGGGGCCCCAGCACCCCGGGAGGGGCCTTGGGATGGATGCTGTCAGGGAAAAGGCATTCAAAACAAGGGGTTTTCCCGGGAATAAAGGTTGTAGTCATGCCCGACAGGCCATCCACTCCTCCAAAAACAAGGGGAATTCTCTTTTTAAGGGATATGCGATTCAGAATTCTTCGCGTCTCCATATTGTCGGCGCCGTCTACAATCAAATCGGCCTTTCCCGCCAATTCTTCGCCGTTATCCCAGGTGATCTCTTCATGAAGCGCCTCGATTCGGCAGAGTGGATTCAACCGCTGCAGTTTATCGCGGGCCGAATAAACCTTGGGCTCGTTTAAGTTATCGCTGAAATGGAGAATCTGCCGGTTTAGATTTCCCAGTTCAACCCGGTCCTTGTCCACCACCCGCAGACGACCGACGCCCGCGGCCGCGAGATAATAGGCGGAAACCGAACCCAGGCCCCCCAGACCCGTCAATAAGACCCTTGCCTTTCGCAGTCTGACCTGGCCGTCCTCTCCGATTTCGGACAGAATCAATTGCCGATGGTACCGAAGCGCCTCGTGCGCAGACAATAGGCTTGCCATCATTCACTTCACTTTAATTCAAATGCCATCGGGTAGTCGATCGGTTTCCTTAATGAAACCCCATCACAGGTCGTGGGCTGCAGAATTGAACGGCTCCATGCTCCAATCCGATCATCTCGCGAGAATCGGTCTTTTTCGCGTGAGTATACGTGTAACATACGATGGGGTCAATGAAAAGCCGATTTTCCCGCCTGCGTCAAGACCGAGAGGCGTTTTTGTATTACCCCGCGAAATTCCCTTTCCCTTTTCACTGGACTCATCCAATGAATTTACTTTAAACTTCTATCCGGAGCCATTTTCCTATAACCAACAGCTTATGCTAAAAGGAACCGGTGACGACCGCCGGCAGGAGGGAGCAAATGGCAAATATGAATGTGTTGTCCCAGCGCTATGCCGGCCCTGAAATCAATCGGATCTTTTCTGAAAAGGGAAGGATTTTGGCAGAGCGGGAGCTCTGGATTGCCGTGATGAAGGCTCAGAACAGGCTGGGTCTTTCCATCCCGTCCGACGTGATTGAAGGCTATGAAGCAGCGAAGAACCAGATCGATCTGGACTTTATCAGAGCGCGGGAGATAGAGACCAAGCACGATGTCAAGGCCAGGATCGAGGCATTTGTCAAGGCCTCGGGCAAAGCCGAACAGATTCACAAGGGGATGACCAGCCGGGACCTTACCGACAATGTGGAACAGATGCAGTTCAAGAAGGCCTCACAGATCATCATGGGACGGTATGTCTCGGTCCTCAGACACCTGCTGGGCCGTGCCCTGGAATTCCGGGACATCGTACTCACAGGCCGGACCCACCATCAGGCCGCACAACCCACCCTTCTGGGAAGACGGTTTGCCATGTGGGCCGAAGGACTCCTGATCCACATCTTCGATTTTGAGGTGTTCCTGAGTGAGTATCCCCTCCGGGGCATCAAGGGTCCGGTGGGCACCCAGTTTGACATGCTGACCCTTCTGGGCACCGCCGAAAAGGTCCGGATGCTGGAGAAAATGGTCGCTGAGAGTCTCGGCTTCGAGAAGGTGCTGGATGCCACCGGGCAGGTCTATCCCCGCACCCTGGACTATGCCCTCCTCTCGCACCTGGCCTTTATGGGATCGGCCTGCGAGGACGTTGCCAAAGGAATGCGTCTCATGTCCGGTTATGAACTGGTGACCGAGGGCTTCAAGGAGGGGCAGGTGGGTTCGAGCGCCATGCCGCACAAGATGAACACCCGCAGCTCGGAAAGGATCTGCGGGTTTTCGACCCTTATCAAGATGTATGCGGACGGCGCCTCCCGCCTGGCCGGGGACCAGTGGGAAGAGGGCGATGTATCCTGCTCAGTGGTGCGGCGTATTGTCATGCCCGACGCCATGTATGCCACGGACGGATTGTGCGAGACCACCCTGACCGTCCTTACCCAAATGGGGGCCTATCCGGTGATCATCCAGAAAGAGGTGGATCGGTATCTCCCCTTTTTAGCCAGCACAGAGATCCTCATGACCGCTGTCCAGGCGGGCGTGGGCAGGGAGACGGCCCATCAGGCCATCAAGAAGCATGCAGTGGCCGAGGCCATGGCCATGCGGGAGAAAGGGACAACCCCGCGGCTGTCCCAAAGGCTGGCCGGTGACGACGTATTCAGGGCTGCCGGCATTACCGAGGCCCGGATCAATGCCATCCTCGAGGACACCCGGCATTTTGTCGGAAACGCCGGGGAGCAGATTCAGCGTGTCCGATCCAGGGCCGAACCCCTGCTCAGGCAATATGCAGAGGCAGCCCGATACGAACCCGGAGAAATCCTGTGAGAAAAAGTGGGGCATTCTGGACCAGGGCGCTCACGACAGGGGAGAGGGCGGGGGCCATGCCCACGGCCGCAGCTTCTCAGTTTGGTGATGTTAGGTCGGCGCCGGCAACATGTGAATGATAGCGGTAAAGATGCATCAGTGCCCTGGCCGCTCGTTTTACGGATGGATAGGCCGGTATTCCCGCCCTGCCGAAAGCAGCCCTCAATGCGGCCCCTTTTGAAGCCAAATCAGGGTCCCCGCCACCCGAATCCACCGTCATAACCGTGGGCTTTCGATGCCCTTCCTTCTTCAGAAATTCGATCAGTGGCGGATTCGGGTCAGTGAGCCTTGGCAGATGATAGGCCTTTCTGTTAATAACCCGGTCAACGACGATGATTGCCACACGCGGATCCTTGTACGCCAGATCGAGGAGTTGCGTGAGGTATTCCGGATCCGTAAAGACCTGCCACATGTCCAGCGGGTTTCCAAAAATAGATCCGGCTGTCGGCCCGCTCTGTTGAAGCCACGCGATAGTCGGTTCAGACAGGGGGGGAACATCGAGCCCCTCCCGGATACAGATGTCGCTGTTGGACACACTGTTTCCCCCGCCACCGCTGATGAGAAAGACCCCGTTCCCGGTCGGCGCTGTGAGGAAGGAGAGGGCCATGATGGCATCCACCCACTCATCCATGGAGCGCACGAGCGCCACCCCTGTTTGTCGGCAAAACGCCTCCCAGATCTTCATCTCGCCGGCCATACCCCCTGTATGGGAAGCGGCAGTCGCTGCGCCAATCTCTGACGTTCCCCCTTTCCAGAGGACAATCGGCTTTTTTTGACTCACTTCCTTGGCTAAGCGAAAGAGTCTCGTCCCGTCCTTGACGCTTTCCAGATAGAGGGCGATCACCCGGATCTTTTCATCCTGCGCCATGAACGCAAGATAATCAATCGTGGAGAGGACGGCGGCATTTCCCATGCTCACCGCCTTCTCAACGCCAACGCCTAAGGAACATGCATATTCAGTGAGGCGTTGGGCCAGGCCGCCGCTTTGGCTGATGATGCCAAGCGGTCCGCTCATGCCGGGTATGGCCCCCCATGGCGTCAGCTTCCCGGCCGGGGAATAAGGTCCCATGCAATTGGGACCCATGACCAGGAGTCCTTTTTCGTTTGAAATGGCGGCGATCTGCTGCTCAAACGCATCCCCCTCATCGGTCCCCATTTCTTTGAAACCGGAAGAAAGGATATGGATATGCCGCAGTCCAATCCGGCCACACTCCTCGAGAATCGCAGGGACGTGCCGTGCGGTCACGCATATGATGGCCAGGTCAGGCACTTCTGGAAGCGACGACACGTCAGGATAGGCCTTGAGCCCTAATATCTCCGTGGCCTTTGGATTGATGGGGTAGAGTATTCCTGGAAATCCGTATTCCTTGAATTTGGTCAGGTAGCTAAGCCCCCCAAACCGGTAATCTTTTCTTGGAACGCCGACAATGGCGATACTCCTCGGGTTGAAGAACCGTGCCAGATCTGTTTTTCGTAAACCCATCAATCACGTCTCCCGTAGAATGGCGGCCAGGGAGATTACCTCCTTAAGCAATTCAAATCTTTACGTTCTTGTCGCATATCGACTTTTCAGGCATAACCCTCGGGTTGCATAAATTTTACCGGGACTGCCGAGTTATTGGCATCGACACGGGAGCCCGGCGATCAAACCGACCCACTTGCCTTTCTCCCGGCGCAACCCTACAACAGTCGCTTGGATACGTCCACAATAATTCACCTGGCCCCTCTTCCGTATGGCGCCAGTGAAAAAATGACAACGGGCTTACCGAATATACTCGCTGGCGTATCTTCTGACGTGATGGCCGTCCAGGACGTGAAACTGCCGGATCTTCTTCAGGGTGACGGGCGAAAAGGCGCCGATAGGCAGATAGATGATCTTTTTTCCCAGACGCGCGGCCATGCTCCGGCACCATCCTGAGGGAGGCGTGGGCGACACGTAGACCACGTGCCGCTCCAGGCTGTAGTCCAGGGCGGCCATGAGAAGCCTTTCAGGCTTGTTGCGGGCAAACCCAAAGAAAGGGTCCCGCCAGATGTCATAGACCCTCAGGGGCGGATAGGTGAGCATGAATCCCCCGTACTGGCATCTGGAGATCCCGGGACCGTCCATGACCTCGCCTGCCGGGGTGCTGTAAAAGGACATGTCAGATTCCTGATTATGCTCGCCCAGCCAGGTCACGCACCAGGGAAAATTCTCCCTGCCGTCCTTATCCGGAAAATCAGGATCGAAGATCATGACCACCGACCCCACCCTGCCCTTTAACGGTCTTTCCTCCCTGACGTAGATGGCGCCGCTCATGAGCCATTCCCGGATGGTCTCACGGATGTCCAGGCCGTCCTGCATGGAACAGACAAACGGTTCGATCCGGGTGTTCTCTTGGGTCTTGATCTCAAGGGCCTTTTTTCTCAGATAGTGGCCATATCCTTCCACCGCCACATCTTCAGGCGGATACGAGCAGATGGAAAGCCCCTTGAAATCCTTACGCCATTCACCGGGGTGACGCTCCTGTTTCCGTTTCCGGACAGGGACAGGCACGAGCCGCCTGCGCAGGGTCTTCATCTGACGGTGAAACCGGATCCGCTTATTGTCCAGGAACAGATCCTCTCCTTTGAGTCGAAGGACCGGCAGTCCGGGGGCTTCCGACTGCCAGGGGTAATCGCTCCCCGCATCCCAGACCTCGTAGGCGAAATTGTCATCCACGGCGCCCCGGGCGGCCACAATCAGCTGGTAGAAGCTGGGGACCAGATTTCCTGTCAGCAGGGCATAGTTCCTGGCAAATTTGTTCAATATGCGCTCCTGGGTGCGGGACACCTTCTCCCTGGTGGACTTCCAGTATCTTTCTTTTGCATCCTTGATCAGTTCCATGTGGATTCTGAGTCTGTCCAGGTTCGTGTCTCCGGATCGGCCGTGCTCGTAGGCCGCCGCAAGGTAGGGCATTTCCCCCATGATCTCCCGGCTCGATTCCCGGTGGAGGTGCGCCAGGCCGACCCCTTTTCGCACCCTCCTGCCGATGACCTGGGTCTGGGGCTGGTCGAGCAGGCGCACTATCCTTCGGGCATGGGACAAGCCGCCCACGAAAAGGACCCTCTCCCCGGTCTTTGCAAGCTGCCGGAGGTGATAGGCCATGGTCTTCTCCCGGAGCATGTCGTCCGGGGAAATCCCGTGATCCCGGTCTGCCGTCATGTAGGCCCGGCAGTATGCGAGATGGCCGATCCTCGTGATGGCATAAGGGTCCGGAACCGAAGAGACATCAGGTGGATACCCTTCGGTATCCCGGTCCACAAAATGGAGGGGGAGCCCGGCGGAAAGGGCCAGCCGGACCGCCTCCACCTGGCCGTCTGTCGGTTCCAGCGGGAGGTAGGTGAAGACCCCGTCCTCCTCTTCATAGTAGACGACCGACAGCAGTGGAAGCCTCTCAACCCCTGCAAGGATCTTTTCTCTCAATGTTTCGGGATATTCCACGGCCACGTGGCGGGGTTTGAAGGCCTCAAAGGCCCTTCGGACCTCCAGGGCGAACTCCACCCGGTTGTGGAGGATCGGGACGATCCGGATCTGGTTCCAGCGGATTTCAGTCTTCCCGGTCACTGTCATGGACCAGCCCCTTGAAATACTCGGCGGCCGCCTGATCCAGGATCATGGATGCCGCCTCTATCAGGTACCGCGCCATGCCCCCTTCTCCTTTGCCGGAAGCTGAGGAACGATCCGTCCCTGCCAGCCTTTTCAGGGCATACCGGGCGATGTTGATGCCGTCCCTGACCGAATAGCGTTCGTCCGCCTCGTGCGCCGCCTGGAGAAACTGAACCACATATTCGAGGATCTCATCATCTGCAAAGGGGAGGTTGCTCTTCAGGATCAGGAGCTCCTCGTCTCTTTCCGGAAAATCGATATGGATCTGAGGCTGGAGCCGTGAATGGATATATTCAGGGAGCTCAAAGGTGCTGGCGTCATCGTTCATGGTGGTGCAAAGACGAAACTCGGGATGGGCCTTGATCTTGATCCCGGCTACAATGGATTCCACATATCGCCTGCTGTCCAGCAGGGGGGCCAGGGATGCCCAGCTTTTCTCGCTCATTCGGTTTCCCTCGTCGATGACCGCGATGCCCCCCTTGATCATGGCCGATACCACGGGGCTGGCCGTATACTTGATCTTTCCTTTTTCCGATATGACCGGCGTGACAATCAGATCCTCGGGCCGTGTATCCATGGTGGCCTGAAACAGGTAGACCGGCCGGTTCAACGACCTGCCGGCATGATAGGCTAGGGTCGTTTTCCCGACGCCGGGCCGCCCCACCAGTCGCGGGCTGAGAGGCTGGTCATCGTCACCAATGACCAGCCAGGCAGCCTGGACCTGTGTGATCAGTTCCTGCTGGCCCACCCATCTCATGGGCACCTGATCCGGCTCGCTCAGCTGAAGTTCCACACCGTCAATAATTACGTTTTCCAAACCGCTTTGGCCTCCTTAATTCAGGGTAGTGACTTCATTTATATTATATATATTTTTTTTGCAAAGGGGATACAACTATGATAAAAATACAGAGATGAAGCCAAACAGGTGGGACGATCCCTATGCCCGCCGGGCAAGGCATGAGAAGTGGCTGGCCCGGTCCGTCTATAAGCTCCAGGAGATGGACAACCGATTCAAGCTGATCAGGATAGGCCACCGGGTTCTCGATCTGGGCTGTTATCCGGGTTCATGGTGCCAGTACGCCCTCAGGAAGGCAGGCCGGAGCGGAGACGTAGTGGGGATCGATCTCAAACAGCCGGACCGTCTCTCGACCCCGGGGTTCCGATTCATTCAGGCGGATGTGATGGATCTGGACATTGAATGGCTGGTCCGGGAGATCTCCCCCAGGGATATGGTCATGAGCGATCTTGCCCCCTCGACCACGGGAATACGGGCTGCGGATGAAAGCCGCTCCCTTGCTCTGGCAGGAAAGGCCGCCCAGATCGCTGGAGCGCTGCTGAAAAAGGGGGGGGATTTTGTGTGCAAGATCTTCGAGGGGGAGGACCTGAACCTCTTCAAGGCAGAGGTTTCCGGCCGTTTCCGGCAGGTCCGGCTGTACAGGCCGAAGGCCGTTCGCAAACGGAGCAGAGAGGTTTATCTCGTGGCGCAGGGTTGGTCGGCTCATGGATGATGGATGATTGCCGATGGATCGTCCTCATGATTCAATGTTAAATCTTTTCTGGGGGAAAACAGATGTCAGGTCATTCAAAATGGAGTTCCATAAAGCACAAGAAGGGGGCCGCCGATGCCAGGCGGGGCAAGATCTTTACCAAGCTGATTAAAGAAATCACGGTCGCCGCACGCATGGGCGGGGGGGACCCTGATGGAAATCCCCGCCTCCGGACAGCCATTGCCGCGGCAAAGGCAGAAAACATGCCCAAGGAAAATATCGATCGGGGCATCAAGAAGGGTACCGGTGAACTGGAAGGGGTCACCTACGAGGAGGCAAGTTACGAGGGGTATGGACCGGGCGGGGTTGCCGTGCTGATTGATTGTCTCACCGATAACAAGAACCGGACCGTGGCGGATATCAAGCACCTGTTCGAACGGCATGGGGGCAACCTGGGGGAACCCGGGTGCGTCTCCTATATGTTTGAAAAGAAGGGCCTGATCGTGTTTGATAAGAATACGGTCAATGAAGAACAGGTCTTTGACCTGGCACTGGAGTCCGGGGCCGATGATGTGAACGAGGAGGAGACAGAGTTTGAGGTCGTTACGACGCCGTCCAAGTTTGAACCGGTCAAAAAGGCCATTGATGCCGCCGGTCTCCCTTATACCTATTCAGAGGTAACAAAGATCCCTAAAAGCACTGTCAAGGTGGACGGCAAAAAGGCCCAGCAGATGCTGAGTCTCATGCAGGGTCTTGAAGACCACGATGACGTGTCCCACGTATACGCCAATTTTGATATTTCTGACGATGTTATGGAGGCCCTGGGCTGATGCTGGTGCTGGGGGTGGATCCCGGCTCGAGGGTGACCGGCTATGGCCTGGTGGAAAAAAGCGACCATGACGTGACATTTGTTCATTCCGGCCTTATCAGACCCCCCGGGAAGACCCCGTTCTATCAGAGAATCTACGCGATATTTGAATCCATGGTGGAGGTCATGGGCCGCTATCACCCACGGGAAATGGCCATCGAGGATCTCTTCTATGCAAAAAACATACAGAGTTCACTCAAGCTGGGCCATGCCAGGGGGGCCGTGCTCATTGCCGCAGTGCACTGCAACATCCCGATTTTTGAATATACCCCCCTGGAGATCAAGAAATCGGTCGTGGGTTACGGTCGGGCCGACAAAGAGCAGGTGCGGTCCATGGTACAGGTCATTTTGAGGGTTCGGGAGGAATTGCCTCTCGACGCTTCGGATGCCCTGGCGGCGGCCATCTGCCATGTCAACTGGTCGCGTTTTGAATCGGTGAAGCGATGATCGCGCATCTGCACGGGGTCCTGTTCAGGAAGACGACCCAGTCGATCGTTATCGATGTGGGGGGCGTGGGATATGAGGCCACAGTCCCCCTTTCCACCTTTTATGCCCTTCCCGACGCGAACGAACGGGTCGGTCTCCTCATCTACACCCATGTGAGGGATGATGCCCTGACGCTCTATGGCTTCAGTACACGGCTTGAAAAAGATCTGTTTCTGATGCTGATCTCGGTATCGGGGATCGGCCCGAAGCTGGCGGTCAATGTCCTGTCGGGGATCGGCCCGAAGGAGCTTTTGGAGGCCATTGCCCGCGGAGATGCCCTGAGGCTTCAGGCCATCCCCGGGGTGGGGAAAAGGACCGCTGAAAGGATCGCCCTGGAACTGAAAGACCGCGCATGCAGGAACCTTGGCGAGATGGAAACGCCCCAGATCCCGGCCCTGCAGGGGGGAGAGCGGCTCATAATGGACGACGCCCTTTCAGCCCTCGTGAACCTGGGATATTCAGCTAAATCGGCCAGGACGGCCGTGGACAAGGCACGATCCCGGATCGGAGAAATGACCCTGGAGGGCCTGATCCGGGAGGCCTTGAGAGAGCTGTCGCAACAGTAGGACGATGGAAGAAAGAATCATAGATCCCGGTCCCCGTTCAGAGGAACTGCCGGCAGAGATCAGCCTCCGGCCCAGGACTCTTGGCGAATATATCGGCCAGGAGGAGATGAAGCGAAATCTCAAGGTCTTTATCGAGGCGGCCAGGGGGCGGTCCGAGGCCCTGGACCATGTGCTGTTCCATGGGAGCCCCGGCCTGGGCAAGACCTCCCTTGCCCATATCATTGCCAACGAACTGGCGGTGAACATCAAGAGCACCTCGGGGCCGGTCATCGAGAAATCGGGGGACCTGGCGGCCATTCTGACCAGTCTTGGACCCAGGGATGTCCTCTTTATTGATGAGATCCATCGCCTCAACCATGTGGTGGAAGAGATCCTCTATCCGGCCATGGAAGACTACGAGCTCGATATCATTATCGGCCAGGGCCCTTCGGCAAAGACCATGAAAATCCCCCTCCCTCCCTTCACACTGGTGGGGGCCACCACGCGGGCCGGCCTCTTGACACCGCCCCTGAGAGACCGCTTCGGGGTGATACTGCGGGTGGAATTCTACGGCCCTGAAGAGCTTGGGGAGATCGTTGTACGGTCGGCCGCGCTCCTTAAGATCCCGATCCGGGAGGAGGGTGCCGTGGAGATCGCCAAGAGGGCCCGGGGTACGCCAAGGGTGGCCAACAGGCTGCTCAGAAGGGTCCGGGATTTTGCGGAGGTGGAAGCGGACGGGGTGATCACCCGGGAAGTGGCGGGACGGGCCCTCGATATGCTCGAAGTGGACGATCAGGGGCTCGACAAGATGGACCGGCATATCATGCACACCATCATTGAGAAATTCGATGGCGGGCCCATCGGCCTCAGCAGCCTTTCCGCGGCCGTGAGCGAGGAAAAGGACACGCTGGAAGATGTGTACGAGCCGTTTTTGATTCAGAGCGGTTATATCAAGCGGACGGCACAGGGCCGCGTCGCCACCCGGAGGGCCTATCTTCATCTGGGTCTGGAGAAAAGGGGGGTGGACAGCGGGGCCCAGAAGAAGCTTTTCTAACGCCTTACGCCTAAACAATATCCGTATCCCCATAGGTGAGATGCCAGTTCCCCGGGACCCCCAGCAGGCCGGCGTCACGGGGGGCGTATCGGACCCCGAAAGACCATTTACGGGGATTCATGAAGGCCGGCACCGTTCTCAGGCCTACCGCCTTGAAAAAGGAAGGGTCCGCCCGGGACAGGAGGCACGTCATGAATTCGGCTCCTTCCGCCCTGCAGTAATTCCGCGCAAATCGAAAGAGCTTTCTGGTGATGAGGGGATCCCTGATCGGGAATGGAAAAAGATCAGTCAGGACCCCGAAGAAATGCCCCATGAGCTTCAGGGTCCTGATGACCAGATAGCCCGAGAGCTTCCCGTCGAATCGAACGGCAAAAAGCCTGTAGCCGAACCCCGGGACGCCTCTGTATCGCCAGTTGAGATAAGCGGCATCCCGGACCTGGACAACCGGCGCCAGACCCTGGCAGCGTTTCCACAGCTCGTCGGATTCCCCGTCAAAGCAGGTCACGGGTTCCACCTGAAGGCCGGGGATATCCTCCAGGACTGCCGCGACATACTCTTCCCTGCCTTTAGGCAGGTTCCAGGCCCCCTTCTTCAATCCAAGCCGCGTTCGAAGCATGGCCAGGGGTCTCAGGGGCGCCAGCCTCAAAGGAAAGACCGTGAGAAGGCGCCAGTTCAGGTGCCGGGTGAAACCGGGAAGGGAGGCCTTGTTAGGAAAGCCCCAGACCGTGCTGATGCGGGCTTCCGATTCGATACGCCGGTACACCTCCCGGGCCAGGGCGGAGAAAAGCCCCTGCCTGCGATAGTCGGGATGGATCATGGTGTCGCAGGACAGGGCGAAACGGGTCTCTTTGCCCTGAACGCAAAAACGGGTGGGGATCACCGCGTACTGGCCCACAATCCGGCCGTGGTCCTCAGCGAGGGCGCAGAAGGCCTCACCTGCAGGGTTGCGGCGAAACTGCCACTGCCAGGTCGGGGCACTCAGACGCACGGGATCCAGATCACCGAAGACATGTTGGCGAAGCCTGAGAATCTGCTCCTCGTCCCCGTCCCGATAGGGCCGCATGTGCCAGTTACGCGTCATCCTTTAATTAGCCTCAAGAAAAGTCTTGCCTGATCGAAACCGGGCAGGGTTCGGTCTTTGATAGATCGTATCAGATAAGAAGGCCGGAGGTAAAATCGGAGATAGGCCCTTCTCAGCATTGATTTCAACGTGCCGAGGTCATGATGGACGTGATTGTAATGAGGGTAGAGGTGCGCAGGAAAGGCCTCAGGGTTCAGATGGATCTCCTGGGCAAGCCGGGTCCCGGGAAACGGGACGATCAGGTGAAAGGCGGCATAGGTGGGATTGAGCCGGACAGCCAGTCGGACGGTTGCCGCCATGTCGGCCCGGGTTTCTTCCGGGAACCCGAAATTCATGAAGAGGGCCGTTCGAATCCCGTTTTTGTGGGCCAGGGAAATGGCCTTTACGCAGTCCGAGACCTGGATGCCCTTGCCGGTCCGGCTGAGGATGCGGGGGCTTCCTGCCTCCACGCCGAAATGAATGAGGCGGCATCCGGCCTGTCTCATCCGCTTCAGGAGACCATCGTCCACATCGGTCACCCGTGTCTGGCAGCACCACCTGATCTTTATGTCATGTCGGATGAGGGCTTCGCAAAATGAGTGGACAAATTCCCGGTTGAGGGCAAATTCAAGGTCCATAAAGTAGATGTTTCCGACATGGAACCGATCTATGACATAGGTCACCTCGTCTACCAGACGGTCAGGGCTTTTCTGCCTGAAACGGTTGCCGTACATCCCCAGGTAGCAGAAACTGCACCTGTGGGGGCATCCCCTCGAGCCTTCCAGGATGGCAAAGCTCCTCCCCAGGAATTCATAATAGTAGCGGTCCATGTGAAGGAGATGATAGGCCGGGTAAGGGAGGTTATTCAGGTCCTGGAGGAACCCTCTCGGCGTGGACCGGATAAACCGGTCGGCCTTGAAATAGGCGATGCCGGGGATTTCGCCCGGGATCTCAGCAGACGTATCCAGACGGGCCAGATCCAAAATGGTCTCTTCCGGTTCGCCGAGAATCGCCAGGCGGGCAAGGCTTTGTTTCAATATCGATTCGGGCCGCTCTGTTACGTGGGCGCCCATGATATAGAGTCGTTCCGGGGGGATTGCCTCGAGGGTGCGGAAGAAAAAGGCGATATCCAGGGATGGACACTGCCAGCGGTCATAGGGGGTGGAGGTCACAAACACCTTTCGGCATCCTGTGGCCCGCTGTCCGACAGCCTCTGGAGAGAGATGTTCGATATTATTGTCCAGTATCTGCACTGAAAAGCCGTCCTGTTCGAGCATGGCGGCTGCTGTTGCCAGGTCCAGGGGCTGCCAGATCCGTTTAAACTGGGGCTGGTTCTGGCGCTTGATCCCCGTCCAGTCGGGATTGATGAGGAGTATGGTTTCGGGGCGTTTCATCGCTCTTTTCCGAAGGAGGTGACGGTCATGCACCGGAGGGCCAGTTCCTCTCTGAGGGAACGGTCCGTGAGCAGGTCGAGGTCCCTTTTCCAGTCGTAGCCCCAGCGACGGTACTTGTCCGAGGTATGGGAATCGCCGTTTCCCGGATGGAGGATGACCTCGACTGCAGGCGTGGGTGTCTTAGCCCGGAGCGTTGTCAGGGTCTTCAAGAGTCCATCTCTTGTCAACCTGCCGCCCGCACACAGGAACCCCACAGACGGGATGACCCTGACGCGGGAAGACAGCCGGCGGGATACCCAGAACCGTGTCCACAGGGTGAGGCCGGTCCACTGGATGAGACGCGTAACGCCGGCATGCAGTGCCGGCGGGTCATGAATCGCGCCTCTGACAAAGGGAATGCCGTACCGCCGGGCGATCTTGCGGCAGACCGTTAAAAGCCCGGGAAAAAGATGGACGAACTGGTGGCTGTCCAGGTGGGTGACCTGAAGTCCTGCATTCAGGGCCGTTTCCACCTGGGCACACCACTCGGCTTCCACCTCCCTGTAATCGATGCTGCCACAAAGGACGGCCTTCAGGACATGGTTTCTGGATGGGAAAGACAAGCCCGGTCCCACGATAGTGGAAAGCTTTCCGGGCCTGAGAACAGGCTGTTCATCGCAGAGGATGAGATGAACGCCCATATCCAGCCCAGGGGTATTTCCGGCCAGATCGATTGCCTCCCGGGCGGCCTCGCCGGCTGCCATGAGCGAGGTGCTGGTCAGGAGGCCTTCTTTAAAGGCACGGATGATCCCCTTATTGACGCCTGAGGTCAATCCAAAATCGTCGCCGTGGAAAATCAGTTTCATTGCGTATTGATAATTCAGGGATTGAGGGATTTCGGAATGACAAGGGACCCGTGATCATCGTCTGACACCGCCGCCTTTGGTTTTTTTCAGGCGCTCCTTGATGACGATGACAATGAGAAGCCCGGCAAGAATGGCCGCGAGGGTGACCCATACCCACCTGAACCTGCGAAACAGGGTTTCATCCTCGGCAATGGTTATGAGGGATCTGGCAAGGGCCGTATGGTGTATCCCATCTGAATCATACTCAAAATAGCAGAAGACCGGATACGTGGCCCCTGGCAGCGCGGAGAAGTTGCGGATCTCAAAGTTCACGGTCTTTTCAGAGCGCGGGTCGATCTCGAAGGTGATCTTCTGTTCAGGTGACGAAAATTCCTTGGGCAGCATTAGCGTTGCGATGATGTCTGCCGGTTTGAACCCGAGGTTCTTGACGTCAAATCGGAGCCTCCCGACCCTGTCCAGAATCATGTCGCGGGTCAGGGCCGCCAGGTTGGGATTGACCGCATCGCCGATATGGAAGATCATTCCTGAGAGGGCTGAAAAGGGGTACTGATTGGCGTCATGAAAATCCACGCGGACGGTCATGGGGTATTGTCCTTTTCCGACCCCGCCGATCTCTCTTTCGAAGAGGACCCGTCCCGATTGGCCCGGATCGAGGTGGGCCACGACCGAAGATACCTCCTGCCGGTCCAAGGCGTTGAGGTGAACCTGAAGGTTGAAGGCCGGGGCCGTCCCCCTGTTGGTGAAGGTGACACTCGTGCTGACCCGATCGGCCGAGACCTCTACGGTGGTCTCGGTCTCTATCTTGAGCATGTCGGCTGAGGCCGGGGCGCCGGTCGACAAGCACCAGAAAAAGAGGAGCAGCAAGAACGCAGGTCGGTGAAGCAATCGTGATGTCATCCGGGCGCCTCTCCTTGAAGATGCGTTTTAATCAGACGGGGCCGTATCCGGTCGGAAGCCGCGATGGTCACTCCTTACCCTCACTCACGCCCTGACTATAGCAAAGACAGCGGATTTTTTGAAAGCAAATCTTCAACCCGGATTTTCTGAACTTGAAAATGGGGCCGCGTTTATATAGACTCGGGCATCGGCGCTTGACCCCGGGACCGGGAAAGGCGTTCGGAGCCCCACTTGCGTGAGAAACCGAAGGTCATGAACAAAGAGATCGCGGAACTGCTATTTCTCCAAACAGGACTCAGACGTCTTGAAGAGCGTTTGGGGTATGCTTTCCATAACCCTGAATTGCTCGTGCGGGCATTCTGCCACGCCTCCTATGTGAATGAGCAGGTGGATGGGGGCCTGGAAGACAATGAGCGGCTTGAGTTTCTGGGCGATGCCGTACTCGACCTGGCTGTCGGTCATCTCCTGATGCGTCATTTTGAAGATGCCAGAGAAGGAGACCTCTCCAAGTTCAGGGCCATGGTGGTGGACGAAGCAGGCCTTTACGATGTTGCGCGGAGACTGGGATTGGGTGAGTATCTGCTGTTGGGCAAGGGCGAAGAGCAGAGCCTCGGCAGGGAGAAGCCTTCCATCCTCGCAGATACAACCGAGGCCCTTATCGGGGCCATCTACCTGGACAGGGGATTCGAACGGGCGATGAAGACGATAGAGGATCTGTTTTCACCCCTGTTAAAGCGGGTGGCGACCCGGGAATTGGCCCATGATTTCAAGAGCCTGTTGCAGGAATATACCCAGCAGACCTGTAAGTCCCTGCCCAGATACCGCCTCGTCCGTGAGACCGGGCCGGCCCACGAAAGGTCGTTTCAGGTAGCCTTGAGCCTCATGGGAAAAACCCTGGCAGAGGGCGAGGGAAGGAGCAAGAAAGAGGCCGAACAGAATGCGGCCCGCGAGGCCTTTTTTCTGCTGAAGGAGCGCGGTGGAATCTAACCCGTTGTAACTCTTCAGCTTTTTGATAAAATGGTTCGCAGCAGGTTCGGCCCATGGGGCGCCTTTTTCAAGGGCTGCATACGCTTTCCGTCGCTCGTGCGAACGGCAGCATGCGCGGCGAAATCCGGCCGGTTCCGGCGCCGGGTGTGTCCTTTCATGGGACGCTCGATCCAGCTGCCTCCAAACAATGGGCATGCACACCCGAAAGGGCCGGTCCCGGGCGCTGCGGTCCCTTATGGATGCCGCCCTTAAAAAGGGCGCCCCATGGGCCTCCTGCCATGTTTTCAGGTGGCGAAAGTGTTACAACCCGTTGAAATTGAGAAGCGTTCAGGCATTGATAGAGTGAAACCGCTGATCATACCGATCTTTATCCCGCATACCGGATGTCCCCATCGGTGCATTTTCTGTGACCAGGAAAGGATAACCGATCAGCCGGGCCAGCCGATTGAGGCCGATCATGTCAGGGGCATCCTGGAACGGGCCATCCATTCAGAGCGGTTTGACCCGGCACGGAACCCGGAGGCGGCCTTTTACGGAGGGACCTTTACGGGGCTTCCGGTTGCGCGGATGAAACAGCTTCTGCAGGCGGTGAGGCCCTACACCGAATCGGGGTGCATCTGTTCCATAAGGGTTTCGACGCGGCCCGACTTTATCGATGAAGACCGTCTGGGCATCCTGAAGGACTTCCATGTCAGGACGGTCGAATTGGGAGTCCAGTCAATGAATGACCGGGTGTTGACCATGGCCCGAAGAGGACACTCGGCCGCAGATGTGAGAGATGCGGTCCATCTGTTGAGGCAGCACGGATTCAAGGTCGGCATCCAGTTGATGCCCGGGCTCCCGGGCGATTCTGAAAAGACGTTTCGGGAGACCATCCAGGCCGTTATTTCGCTGCACCCGGACATGGCGCGTCTCTATCCTGCTGTAGTTATTGAAGGAACAGGCCTTGCGCGGATGTTTCGGGCGGGGAAGTACCGACCGTTGACGCTTGAGGAGGCCGTCGATCGTTGCGTCGATGGGACGGTTTGCCTCGAGGCGCATGGGATTCCGGTGATCCGGATCGGTCTCATGAGCTCGCCATCACTCCTTGAGGCAGGCCGGGTCGTGGCGGGTCCCTGGCATCCCGCCTTTGGCTTCCTGGTGCGCTCGGCCATCCACCACCGGGCCATTGAGCCGGATCTGCCGGCCCGTGGAACGGTCGGGGAAATCAGAATATTTGCCCCGGGACCGGAGATTCCGCTCGTGAGAGGCCATCGGAACCGGGGCATTGGGATGATTGAAGAGAAGACCGGTGCAAAGGTCATTGAGGTCGCGGCGGATGAAACGGTCGCGAAAGGAAGCGTCAGGATCAGAATCAGATGACGTTTTTATCCGGCTATATAGGGATTATCGGTCCCCCGAATGTGGGCAAGTCCACGCTGTTGAATCGGATTCTGGGAAGGAAGGTGGCTATCGTGTCACCCAGGCCTCAGACCACGCGGAACCGCATCATCGGGATCCATAATGAAGAGGGTTTCCAGATGGTGTTCGTGGACACGCCGGGGATCCACAGGACCCGGACCCCCCTCCATCAGAGTATGGTGGCATCCGCATTCGCGGCATTTCATGAGGTCGATATCCTGCTGGTTATGGTCCAGTGGGGCGACAGGGACAACGATGCCGTCTCGCGCATCCTGAACCATCTGAAGGGGATCAAGAAACCGTGTCTCCTCCTGATCAACAAGATCGACAAAGGGTCAAAGCAGACGCTCCTGCCCCTGATGGCAGACTACGGCAGGAGGCATCCCTTTGACGCAATCATCCCCATCTCCGCCCTGACCGGCGATGGCGTGCATCTCCTCCTGGATGAATTGAGGTTGCGGATGAAACCCGGACCCCGGTTTTTCCCCGAGGAGATGCAGACTGACCAGCCCGAGAGCTTCCTGGTATCAGAGGTCATCCGGGAAAAGATCTATCTCCATCTCCGGCAGGAATTGCCGTACGCGGCTGCCGTCACCGTGGAAAAGATCGATGACATGCTGCACAGAAATCTGTTGGTCATTTCGGCCCGGATTCACGTGGAAACGGACTCCCAGAAGGGGATATTCATCGGCCGGGGGGGACGGATGATCCAGGCCATCGGAGGCTCCGCCCGTTTGGATCTGGAAAAGATATTCGGCGTACGGGTTTACATGGATCTGAAGGTGAGAGTGGAAAAGAACTGGAGCCGGGACAGCCGGGCGCTCAGGCGGTTGGGGTATTAAGGGGTAGATGTAAGGCATGAGGCGTGAGGCGGTTGGGCCGCGGCCGTTAGGCCACATTGAGGATGGCCCAAAAAAAATCGACCCCGCAAGGCGAGGTCGATTTTACTTAGGAGGAAAGAGTAATTGAGTGTTACTATTTGCCCAATAGAACCTGCAAGAGCCTTGCCAAAAAAAGCATATTCGCACAGCTAATTTACAAGTATTCGTTTTTAAAAGGCATTTCTGTAAGTTAGGGGGCATGGAGACGCTTGACGGTATTTTTCCGAAAGTCCAATATCTTGTACCTGTTAACGGCCGGAAACGGAAAATCCCGTCTAACTTTTCTAAATTTTAGGATAAATGCGGGTACAAAATTTTTTACCGCTAAACGGTGATATTGTACTTTTTCATTTTATGCTGAATGAGGCTTTTGGTAATCCCCAGGCTCTTCGCCGCATGGGCCTGGACATTGTCGCACCGGGCCAGGGCCCTTCTCAACAGACGCTCTTCTATTTCCTCCAGGGCCTTCTGCAGGGGCATGTCGGGCGGGATGAATCTTTCCACATCAAAGGTTGTTTCCGCACCGGTCAGTTCTTCCGGAAGATCATCCACCTTAATGAGCCCTCCGGAATGGAGGACCATGGCCCTTTCAATGACGTTTTCCAGTTCTCTCACATTGCCCGGCCAGGGATAGGCATAGAGCGCCTTCCAGGCCTCAGGGCTCAGTTCAATTCTGTCCTCACTGCCCGTCCCGCGAAATTTTTCGATGAAGTGCTTGACGAGGAGCGGGATGTCGTCCACCCGTTCCTGCAGTGAAGGGACTTCGATATGGATCACGTTGAGGCGGTAATAGAGGTCTTCACGAAAGACGCCGTTTGCGACATCCTCCTTGATGTTTCTGTTGGAGGCAGAGAGTACCCGCACATCCACCCGGATTGTCCGTGTGCCGCCGACCCTCTCGAACGTCATCTCCTGGAGGACCCGCAAGAGCTTGACCTGGAGAGAGGGCGGCATATCGCCCACTTCATCCAGGAAAAGTGTCCCGCCGTCGGCCAATTCAAACCGGCCCTTTTTCATGGCCACCGCCCCTGTAAAGGCCCCTTTTTCATGCCCGAAGAGTTCGCTTTCCAAGAGGGTCTCAGTGAGCGCGCCGCAATTGATGGAAATAAACGGCCGATCCTTTCTCCGGCCCTGGTAATGGATGGCCTTGGCGATGAGTTCCTTTCCGGTCCCCGATGGGCCTGTGATGAGCACGGAGGCCTTGGACTGGGAGACCTTGTCTATAAGGTCGTATACCTCGATCATTGCTTTGCTTTTCCCGATCAGGCTGCCATGCCTGAAGCGGTCTGACAGCGCCTCGGTCAGCAGCCTGTTTTCCTTGACAAGCCGGTAGTTCTCCAGCGCCTTTTTTACTGTCAGCTTCAGTTGCTCATTTTCAAAGGGCTTCTGGATATAATCATAGGCATGCTTCTTCATGGCCTCCACGGCCATTTCGATGGTCCCATATGCGGTCATCATGATCACCGGAAGCTCCGGTTTCAGCCTCTTGCACGCTTCAAGGAGTTCCATGCCGCTCATGCCGGGCATTTTCATATCGGTAATCACAAGGTCCAGGTCCGCCTCCCGCACCGTGGCAAGGGCCGCCTTGGCATCACCGGTCGTAACGATCTCATAGCCTTCCGCACCCAGGAGTGCCTCAAGGACCACCAGATAGTTTTTCTCATCATCTACGATCAGGATGGTTTCCATTGGTTTCTCCTTACTGCGGCGCCGGGTGTCCCTCCGTTCCAAACAAACGACGGACAGAAGCGATTGAAGACGAAATCCCGCAGCCGGCGGGAAACCCCCACCATGCAATGGGCGAGCAACCGGCAAAGTCTATGCCACGGGCAGTCTGATCATAACCCTTGTTCCCGGCGGTTCTCCACTCCGGGAATCCTTTACTCGGCTCTCTATCCATATCTTTCCCTTATGGCTCTCAACGATGTTGCGAACGATTGACAGACCGAGGCCCGTTCCTTTTTCCTTGGTGCTGAAAAAGGGATTGAAGATCTTATTCAGGTTTTCTTCACTGATCCCGGTTCCGGTGTCTGAAATCTCCAGCAGATAATGTCCGTGTTTCTCTTCCATGGCCTGAACCGTGATTCTGCCCCCATTGGGCATGGCCTGAATGGCGTTCAAAAAGAGATTGAGGAATGACCGGTACAGATGGTCCGGGTCTGCGCGGAGCTTCAGTGGACGGTGGTTGAGGTTGTTCTGAAGAGACACGCCCTTCCTGTCAAGTTCCGGCGCCAGGAAAAGCATCGTCTTCTCAAGGACTTGATTGAGGTCGCAGTCCTGAAGGTTGGGCGTCATAGGCCGGGCGAAATCCAGAAACTCGGTGACAATATCATTAAGTCGACCAGATTCCTCAATGATCATTTTGGTAAGCCGGGTCGTCGCCTCTTCAGCGCCGGGCATGGATCCTAAAAGCTCTGCTGTGCTCCTGATAATGCCCAGAGGATTTCTGATCTCGTGGGAGACGCCTGCAACCATTTCGCCGAGGGCGGCCAGGCGCTCGGCATGGTGCAACTGGGACTCGAGTTCCCGCTGTTCCCTGGCCCGTTCATCGATGATCCGCTCGGCCTTTCGGACGATCAGGAGCAGGGCAACGAATATCATGCCCATAATGAGGATGGAAAGCCCGAATGTAAGGTATTGAAACCGGACAACGGACTTGTATTCCTCGCTCAGATCCTGGATCAGCTCGAATACTCCCAGGACATATCCGGTATCGCCAAGAAAAGGGCCAATTCCCGTAAAGGGGATGTAGGTCCGCAGCTTCTTCTTGCCCCCCATCCTTTCGATACCCAGGCCCCAGAGGGTATCTCCCCCGGATATGAGCCGGGAGGAATTCTCTCCCATGACGGCCTTTTTGTACCCCAGGCTCTCCCGCACCTTTTTTCCCAAGAGACCGGGATCGGTGCTGTAAGCGATGACACCCTTGTTGATATCATAGATATTGACCAGGTCTATCTTGAAGCTGTGGGTTGTATTCCTGACAATACGATCCATCAATTCATACTGAAACTGCTCCCTCAGCCTGATTTTTCCGAATTGGCTGGTCACCGGAAGCACGAAATTTTGAAATACCTGATGGTTCAGGTTTTCGCCCAAGAGCAGGGCATACGTTTCATAGCTCTTCATCAGGATGTCTTTTGCCTGCCGGGAGATGACCATGGAAAAGGGAAAGCTGAAGATAATCAGCACGATGAAGCTTGCATACGCAAAAAACTTGACAAGCCGGAACTGCCGTTCGTTTCTCTTCGTATATGTCTGGGGCGGTGTCATCAATCAGTGGTCTTCAGGGTTGTCCCGCTGACGGCGGGATTGCATCTTTTTATTTTATTCTTTAAAGTGGCGCAGAGTCAACAGGTTCTCAGTGGGCGCAGCGCTCGTCTTCAGGAGTAATCACGTGAAAAACCTCCCGTTTATGTTGTATGCGGACAGCCACGGCCGTATCTATGAACACCCGTATCTCAGGATGTTAGGGCTTTCGGGATCCGTTCCCCAGGTGATCGAAGACCATGATCTGGCTCCGATGCCGCCCTTCAGCAAGCTCTTTTATATCCCGGATTCTCGTCCCATCGGTCTCGATCCCAACACGGGGAGAGCCGAGGTTCTGACCGAGACAGAGGTGGACGGCGTCCGGTCCAGATGCTTTGCCGTGGCTGCATTTCTTGAACCGGGATGGGTCCGGGGTCACCTTCCGGCGGCCGATTACAGGGCCAAATCCTACACCCTCCCATCGTGGGCCTACGGCGCTGTTGGTTTCAGGGAAGACGCATACTGGGCCTCAGGGTTTCGAATTGAATACAACCCCAAGTGGGATCCCCGAAACTACGACGACAGGGAACTGCTGCCTGCTATTCAGCGGTTTAAAAAAAGGCAGGCTCAAGGTCCCCTTGTGAGGCATCTGATCCGCTGCGCTACGGATAACCACTGTTTTGCCGCAAAAAACCTTTTTTTAGGAAGATGGGAGGCCCCCTTGCCGGTCAGTCGCAGGTGCAATGCAGCCTGCCTCGGGTGCCTGTCCCTTCAGCCGGAGACCTCGTTCGAGGCGTCCCATGAACGGATCTCCTTCACCCCGTCAGAAGAGGAGATTGTCCGGCTGGCGGTTACGCACCTGAACCATGCGCCGGAACCGATTGTCAGTTTCGGCCAGGGCTGCGAAGGGGAACCCTTGACGGAATACCGGCTCATTTCAGAGAGCATCCGTGCGATCCGGAGGCAGACGAAGCGGGGAACGATCAATCTCAATACCAACGGGAGCTGGCCTGAGCGGATACGTGAGGTTGCCTGGAGTGGTCTGGACTCCATTCGGATCAGCATGAATAGTGCGCGGCCGGCGTTATACCATGCCTATTACCGGCCGAAAGGATACGGCTTTGAAGACGTTGTGGATGCCATTGCGCTCTCCAGAGACCTGGGGCTTTATACCATGATCAACTACCTGGTCTTTCCCGGGATTACCGATCAGGAGGCCGAAATCGCGGCGTTGCGAGACCTGATTGACAGGACCCGCGTCAACTTCCTTCACCTCAAGAACCTGTGCATCGATCCTGTCCTGTATCTGGAAAGGATGCCGGCGCCCAAAGGGCCGGGCATGGGAATGAGGCGGATGGTCAAGATTCTCAGTGAAGAATTCCCCCATCTGGAACTGGGGTATTTCAACCAGCCGGTATCAGGGATTGATGGTAGAAGTTACAGACGAAGATTCTAAAACAGTGTTAACTGCCGGGCCGGGCGTTTTCTCGGTCTCCAGCCCCGGCGATCAAGGGGTTGGAGCACTTCGTCCGGGATGAGGTCGAGGAATGGCGATGGTTTCATCCCGAGAATACGGCCATGGAGTGAGCGCCGATTCACATGCGACAGGATGAGATGGGCGCGTGCCCGGGTCATCCCCACATAAAAAAGGCGTGCTTCCTCCCCAAGGTCCCTGTTCCCGAACAGGAGGCACGGCAGGAGCCGGTCCTCACACCCGACGATAAAGACCGCTTCCCATTCGAGACCTTTGGCCGCATGAAGGGACATGAGTGCCAGCCGGTCACCGGCCAGGAGCGCATGGTCAATGCCCCTGTCAATGGAAAGGGCATCCAGGAAGGCTGTCAGGTTTCCTTCACAGCGCATGGCCGAATCCCTGAGACGCTCAAGCGCCCTGTGCGTTTCCTCCGGCCCCGTGTCAATGCCGAGAGCGGCCACGGCAGCGTCCAGCAGGTCTATGATGCGGGCGTCGTTTTCGCGATATTCCGGCATTTCCTGCCGGAAGGAAAGTGTCTGAGCGGTGACTTGCTTCCAGGCATCGACATAATAAGGGGTCCCGGGATAGCGAAGTGCCTGGAAGTAGCGCCAGAGCAAATTCGCCGGATATCTGGATAAAAGGGGGGCCTCTCCGGACCGGACCAGCGGGATGCCCGCCCGATCCAGGGCCTCTTCGAGGGCATCTCCCTGTGCGTTGAGCCGGTAGAGAATACCGATGTCTCCGAATCCTAACGTCCCTTCTCCCTCGTGCGGGGCCACCCGGCCGCTGTCGATTGAGAAGTGAGATGTGCCGCCTATCAACCGCTCTATCTGCTCCACGACCATTTCTGCCTCTTCGGATTCGGATTGGCAGTGGACCAGCGCGATGGGTCCTTTTCCCGGAGATTCGGGAATCAGAGCATGCTGCCTCCGGATGACCGCCGCAGATCCTTTGAGAATAGAGGGAGCAGACCGGTAGTTACGGGTGAGGACAATCTCTTTGGCGCCGGGAAAATCACGGCTAAAGCGGTGGAAGTTTTGCACATCCGCCCCGCGAAATCCGTAGATGGCCTGATCCGGGTCTCCAATGGCACAGATATGCCCACTGTCCCCTTGAACCAGTCGCTTCAAGAGCTCCACCTGAACCGGATTCGTATCCTGATATTCGTCCACAAATATCCAACGTATTGGCTGGCCGTCATATACGCGGGATGCCTCCGGATGGTCCTGGAGCAGTCTCAGGGCCTCAACTTCCAGTTCATCAAGATCCAGCATGCCGGCCTTTCTCAGCATCCGCTGGTACTCGCGGCAGAGTGGGAGGTATTCACCTGCAGGCATTCCTTTAAGGGGATCATCCAGCACGCCCTCGGCCCTCCAACGGGAAAGGGCGTTGAGCAAACCGGTCAGGGAGCTTTTGCCGGTGGCCGGGCGTTCAAGGATATCCCTCGCGATACGTTCCCTGTCGATCTCGGAGCAGAGGGAGAAATCCAATGGAAGACCTGTCATGGCGCCATGCTTTCTGAGGAGGTCCAGACAGTATCGATGGAATGTGGCAACACGGATCCGCCTTCTCTGTGGACTCATAAGAAGACGCGAGATCCTATCCCCCATCTCCCTGGCCGCCTTCCGGGTAAATGTGAGGCACAGGACCTGTTCCGGTAGGGCCCTGCCTTCACGGATAAGATAAATGATCCGGTGGGTCAGGGTCAGGGTTTTGCCGGTGCCGGGGCCTGCCGCCACCAGGAGATGACCTTTCGTGTGCAGAACGGCGTCCCGCTGCTCGGGGTTGAGAGGATCGATCACAGGGTCTGCCGGCGATGCGGGGGTATGCGTTGTCCGGTCCTTTCGCGGCCTCGGTTTTTCTCGGGGAGGGACCGGTGCAGGCGAGGGGACGGAAGTAGGATTCGGGATGAGATCGGCGAAGAGGGCCGTCTGGCCTGACGCCCTCGCCTTTTCTGATTTCTCAAAGAGGTGGATGGTCCCGAACTGGCCGTCATACCCCTCATGGCGGATCACCTGGTTGCATCGCATCCGCTTGATTGCCTCGGCCAGAACCGGACCGCCCGAGGCCGCCACCCTTTTTAAGGGAATATTCATCAGGATTTCCAATTCCGGCCCGAGATCCGTCAGGAGCTTTTCATAGAACTGCGTTGCCTTCCGGGTTGCCGGCCCACAGCCTAAAATTTCGGAGAGGATTTCAGGCAGCGGGATGAGGCTGTGGAAGGGTCTGGACAGCCGGGGCTTCGAACGATCCGAGAGCTCGTAAATCCGATTGAGGACGCCCACGGTCAGTGGCCGGTGGCATACGGGGCAGATGCCGGCGAGATGGGAGGTCTCCTCGGGATTCAGCCGTACCCCGCATTTGCGGTGGCCGTCCAGATGGTATTTTCCTTCTTCAGGAAAGAACTCGATGGTCCCGGCAAACCCTTTGCCGGTTTTCATGGCCTGGATCATATGAGGATAGTCGAGATGCGTGTCGAACAGGTTGGCCTCCCGGCCCAGTTTGCCGGGAGAATGGGCGTCTGAGTTGGACACCAGGAGATACGGGTCCAGGGCAGACAGCCGTCTGTTCATCGGGGGGTCGGAGGACAGGCCGGTTTCCAGTGCATGAATATGCACGGTCAGCTCTTCAAAACATTCCTCGATGGCGTCAAACCCCGATTTCGACCCGAAAAGGGAAAACCATGGCGTCCATATGTGTGCGGGAATAAAAAAGGCGTTGTCGCCCGTTTCCAGGGTGATCTCTAAAAGCTCTTTAGAGTCAAGCCCAAGGATGGGCCTGCCGTCAGAAGCGATATTGCCGATCCGGTCCAGACGGCGGTTGAACCTGTAGACCGCGTCCATGTCGGGCATGAGGATCAGGTGGTGGAGCTTTCGTGTGCGGCCGTTTTTCTTGTAGATGCAACTGATTTCTCCTGTCAAAAGAAAGCGGGCCGGCCCCGGGCAGGCATGAGGGGTCTCTGAATCGACGGCGCGCTGGATATCAGGCTTCAACTGGTAGAGACCCGCGCAGGGGGCTTCCATGAGTTTTTCGGAGAGTTCCGAGACCCACCCCGGGTGCGTAAAATCGCCTGTTCCAACGACGCCGATCCCCTTTTTGCGGGCCCAGAGGGAGAGGTGTTCCGGGTCCAGCGCCTTGGATGTGGCCCTTGAAAACCGGGAATGGATATGGAGGTCTGCGATGAATTTCATTTGCGTCAAAAACCATATCTGACTCGCCGTGTCAACCTTCCTGTTTCCATCGAGGCGCCTCCCATCCGAAAAATCGAATCAAAAAAATTGAAATTTGGCAAAAAAGATTGAAAAACGAAGTTATCGGCAGTTTGATATTGTGGAAAAGTTTTTCCACAGCAGCCTGATATCCAGCAACTTCCTGTTTTTACTCTCAATACGATACATCTGAAATCAGTCCTTTTCTCGACCCCTTACACACCCCGCCCCGGTTTTGCCTGTAAACGGGACCGGTTATCGGGTGTCGAAAAGCCCGCCCCGCGTAAGTCCTCATCGCTCCCCGTGACCTTTGACAGCCGTTTCGCCTTTCGTGTAAAACCCCCACCCATCGGCTCCACACGTTAGGCAAATTTCTTTCAACCGCAGCTTCACGATTCAACTCCAAAACTCCAAACTTAACACTTCACACGAGGAGCATGCTATGAGCGCGGTCTGGGACCAGGTCAAAAACCAGATCCGGTCTGATCTTCCAAAAAACAGCTTTTCCCTCTGGATCCAACCCATCTCCTGTTTGGAGGCCTCCGGCACATCCATGGTCCTGGGATGCCCCAACCGGTTTTCCAAAAACTGGGTCATGGAAAACTACCTGACCCTGATCCGCGATAAATTCGAGGCGGCGGGCATGGGCTATCTGGCCCTGGAGTTCAAGGTTCAGCCCCGCAGGCCGTCGCCCTCCCCCGCTTCCCTGCCGGCCGATCCGGACCAGTTGACCCTTCCCTCTGTGCCCCGGCGCAGGAACCTGTGGCTCAAGAGCCAGTTTACCTTTGACCGTTTTATCGTGGGCCAGTCCAATGCGTTTGCCTATTCTGCATCCAGAAGTATGGCTTCGGGGGATCCCTGCGACTACCATTCGCTGTTGATGCTGGCCAATACCGGCCTGGGGAAGACCCATCTGTCCCAGGCCATCGGGCACACGATTTTAAACAACCATCCCGAATCCCGGATCTTTTACATGACCGCCGAGGACTTCACCAATGAGATGATCGCGTCTCTCAAGGCCGGCCGGATCGAGGCGTTCAAGAAGCGGTACCGTCACGGGTGCGACGTTCTCCTGCTGGAGGAGGTCCATTTCCTGGGGGGCAAGGAAAAGATCCAGGCCGAACTGGGATATACCCTGGATGCCCTGGCCAATGACAACAAGAAGATCGTCTTCACCAGCGCCCTTCCGCCCAAGGATGTGCCCCGGATGTCGAGGGAACTCACCTCGCGTCTGACAGCCGGCCTGGTGACGACCATTGCCGATCCGGATTACGAGACCCGGATCCAGATCCTTACCCAAAAGGCGCTGGCCTATCAGGTGACCCTCTCACGTGAGGTGATTCACTTTCTGGCCGAACGGCTCACGCGGGACATCCGGCAGATGGAAAGTGCGCTCAAGTGTCTCAAGGCGAGGGCCGAGCTTCTGGGGGCGCGGATCGACATGGATCTGGCCAAAGAGGTGGTCAGCGCCCTGGTATCCGGGGAGCGGTGCGTGACCCCGGGGGCGATCATCGATCTGGTATGCAGGTATTACCGCGTGGACCCCGAGATGGTCAGCTCCCAGTCGCGCAAGAAGGTCTATGCCTACCCCCGGAACATCTATGCCTATCTGTGTCGTCAGCATTCGGACGACACCCTGGCCCAGATCGGGAAGACCATCAACCGAAGCCATTCGACGGTCCTGTACTCCGTGGAGCTGGTGGCGCACCGGATGAAGACCGATCGAAACCTGAAACACCAGGTCGATTTCCTCTCCAGACGCATCGAGGATATGAAAAAATGAACCCGGAGCACTTCGCGCGGCTCAAGGCGGCTGGCATCTGGTCCTTTATCGTCGCCGCCGGTCTGGTAACAGCCGGTATCGCATTTATTTCGGTCGTCTCGGTATGGACAGGGTTCACCCACATCCATCAATCCGGTTCCTGGGTCCCCATTCTGGCCGGGACCGTCATCCTCGTCGTCGCCCTGTGGGCGTATCTGCTTACAGCAAAAGCATTGTACGGCCACCTCAGGAGCCAGGGGCTCTTCGATCTTTAGTGGGTGCACCCGGGGCCGGGCCTGCAGTTTCCCGGTTGTTCATGGGGCCTTATTCACCCTCATTTTTGTAGAATGATGTCAAAAATGCTTCATCTTTGGGCGACAGGTTGAATCGAAGAGCGGCCTTCCCGATGAGCTCTGCAATGGGCCTGGTTTCATCTTCCAGACGGCCTTCGGCAATCCATTTCACTGCCTGGCGCACCTTTTCTCCCTTGGGCTGAATCGTTGCCATCACGTTCTCCTTGGGCTTGTGCCCCTAAAACTCCCTTTCTGCCCTGAGGCCCCTCAGCATCAGTTCCCTCACGGCATCCTTGGGGTCTTTCCCTTCATAAAGAATCCGGTAAACCTCTCGCGTTATGGGCATGGCCACCCCCATCCTTTCAGACAGCTCATAGGCCGAGCGGGCGGTCTTGATTCCCTCTGCCACCATCCTCATGCTCCGCGTGACCTCTTCAAGCGCCATACCCATCCCCACCTTGAGACCCACGGTACGGTTCCTGCTCAAATCGCCCGTGCATGTCAGCACCAGGTCCCCCAGCCCGGCCAGACCTGCAAAGGTATGTGGATTGGAGCCCATGGCAACCCCGAGGCGCGTCATCTCGGCCAGTCCCCTGGTGATGAGCGCGGCCCGGGCATTCTCACCGAACTTGAGTCCGTCCGATGCACCGGCCGCAATGGCAATGACATTTTTGAGCGCTCCGCCCAGTTGGGTGCCGATCAGGTCGTCTCCGGCATATACCCTGAAAAAATCCGTTGAAAAAAGCTGTTGCAGTCTCTTTGCGTGGCCCATGTGGCGGCATGCAATGGTAACGGCTGTCGGGTAGTGGCGGGCGACATCCCTGGCAAAACTGGGCCCGGACAGACAGGCGAATGTTGCCATGTACCGCCCATGCAGGACCTCTTCAGCCACCTGGGACATGATCATCAAGGTATGATTTTCAATTCCCTTGGTCGCAATAATGATTGCCGCCTTCAGTGGCAGAAAGCGTCTCACGGAGACCAGTACCTCTCTGAACACATGCGATGGGATTGCCAGGACAGCCAGTTGTTTTCCCATAAGGGCCTCTTCAAAAGAGATGACCGGCCTCAAGCGGGCATTGAGTTGGAAGTCAGGAAGAAAGACCTGGTTAATCCTCTGGTCTCGAATCTGGTAGAAAACCTCCGCCTCCCTGACCCAGAGGTCTATATCAAGGCCCTTTTCAGCAAGAAGATTGGCCAGGGCCGTGCCCCAGCTTCCCGCTCCGATCACAGCAATTCGGGTTATATCCGTTCCGTCCAAAACCGCGTCCTTCCGCTCTCAGCTCAGGCGTCTTCCATCACCTTGGCGACCCCCACCACCTTTTCTCCTTCGCCCAGGTCGATTAATTTGACCCCTTGCGTGTTTCTTCCTATCACGGAAATATCGCCGGCCCTCAGTCTGATAATCTTTCCATGCCCTGTGATAATCATCAACTGGTCCTGATCGTTCACCTCATAGGAATAGACAACCGTGCCGTTTCTTTCACTGGTTTTAATGGTGAGGACGCCCTTTCCTCCCCGGCCCTGGCGGGGGTACTCGTCTGTCCGTGTCCGTTTGCCGTATCCGTTTTCAGTCACCGTCAGGATCGTGGCCCCTTCTCCGATGGTCTCCATGCCCACCACCGCATTGCCGGGCTCCATTCTGATTCCAATATTTCCAGTAGCCACCCTTCCCATCTCCCTCACCTCGGACTCTCTAAAACGGATCGATTTTCCTTCCTTTGTGGTCAGAAAAATGTCATGATCTCCGCTGGATACGCGCACTGCAATCAGTTCATCCCCCTCCCGGATCTTCAAACCGATCGTCCCGATAGCCCTGGGATGACTGTAGGCCGTCAGTTCGGTCTTCTTGACCAGACCTTCTTTCGTGGCCATGACCACATACTTTCCTTCTTCATAGTCTCTTACCGGGAGAATGGTGGCCACGCGCTCCCCCTTCTTCAGGTCCAGTAGATTGACAATGGCCTTTCCTTTCGACATCCGCCCGGCCTCCGGAATCTCGTGTACCTTTTTCCAGTAAACCCTGCCTTTATTGGTGAAGAAGAGGAAATAGTCATGGGAAGAGGCGACAAACAGGTGTTCAACGAAGTCTTCACCCTGAGGCTTGACCCCGGTCATCCCCTTTCCCCCCCGGCGCTGGGCCCTGTACAGGCTGATCGGATTTCTCTTGATGTAGCCGTTATGACTGATGGTGACCACCATATCTTCCTCGGCAATGAGGTCCTCCATCTCGATTTCATCGATGTCCTCGAGGATTTCGGTCCTGCGCTCGTCTCCGTAGCTTTCCTTTATTTCTTTCACCTCGTTCTTTATGATCTGCAGGACCATGGCCGGATTTGCCAGGATTTCCTTGAACCGGGCGATATCCTTTATCAGATCCTGGTATTCCGCATTGATCTTTTCTCGCTCCAGTCCCGTCAATCGCTGCAGTCTCATATCCAGAATGGCCTGAGCCTGAATCTCGGAGAACCCAAATTCGGACATGAGACGGGTCTTCGCTTCCCCGGCATCCGCAGAGGACCGGATCACGTGGATCACATCGTCCAGGAACTCAAGGGCCTTTTTGAGTCCTTCCAGAATGTGGGCCCGGGCCTCGGCCTTCTTGAGGTCGTAGCGGGTCCTTCGTACGACAATTTCCCGCCGATACCCGATAAAATGCCGCAGGATCTCTTTGAGAGAGAGAATCTGGGGCCTCCCGTTGACGATCGCGAGACAGATGATCCCAAATGATGTTTCCAGTTGCGTGAACTTGTACAACCGGTTCAGGATCACCAGGGCCACAGCGTCCCGCTTCACCTCAATGACGATCCTCATCCCGTCCCGGTCCGATTCATCCCTGATCTCCGATATCCCTTCGATCTTTTTTTCTCTGACCTGTTCACCCAGTTTCTCTAAGAGTTTTCCCTTGTTCACCTGATAAGGGATCTCAGAGACAATAATCCGCTCCCGGTTGTGCCCGACCTTTTCGACAAAGGCCCTTGCCCTCATCTTGATGATGCCCCGTCCGGTCTCGTATGCGTCGAGGATCCCCCTTTTCCCGCAGATGAACCCGGCTGTAGGGAAGTCAGGCCCCGGGACCACCTTTATGAGTTCCCGGATGCCGATGTCAGGATTATCTATCACCCGTTCGATGGCCTCGCAGACTTCAGAGAGGTTGTGCGGGGGAATATTTGTGGCCATTCCCACGGCGATTCCCGCCGAACCGTTCACCAGAAGATTGGGTATCCGCGTCGGCAGAACCACAGGCTCCTGAAGTGACCCATCATAGGTGGGCACAAAATCAACCGTCTCCTTTTCAATATCGGAGAGAAAATCCTGGGTTGCCTGGGCCATTCTGACTTCCGTATATCGCATGGCCGCCGGCGGGTCCCCGTCAATGGAACCAAAATTTCCCTGACCATCCACGAGCGGATATCGCATCGAAAAACCCTGTGCCAGCCTCACGATGGTGTCGTAAACGGCCGTATCCCCATGCGGATGATACTTGCCTATCACATCGCCGACAACCCTTGCGGATTTCTTGTAAGGCCTGTTGAAGAAATTCTTCAACTCATACATGGCATAGAGGACGCGTCGATGCACCGGTTTCAGCCCGTCCCTGATGTCCGGCAGGGCCCTCCCCACGATCACGCTCATCGAATACTCGAGATAAGATCTTTTCATCTCATCTTCGATATTGACAGCATCAGATTTCAGATCTGCAATCATTATTCCTGACTTCTCCAATTCCCTGTAAAAATCCTTTTTTCACATGCTCATCGATGATAACGCACGGCTAAATGTCCAGTTCCGTAACCTCCAGCGCGTTGTTCTGAATAAATTCCCTTCTGGGGTCCACCTTGTCTCCCATGAGAATCGTAAAAATATTATCCGCTTCCACAGCATCCTCTACCCTCACCCTGACCAGGCTCCGTTTTTCCGGGTCCATGGTGGTGGTCCACAGTTGACCGGGATTCATTTCGCCCAGTCCTTTGTATCTCTGGATGCTGAGGCCCCTCTTGGCCTTTTCCATCAGTTCCTTCAGGAGTTGCTCCGGATCCTCGATTTTCTCTTTTTCTCCCTCGGGTCCGGTCCTGTAACTTCCATTTTTGAGTTCACAGAAATCACTTCCCAGTTTCATGAGCTGTCGCAGTTCCGGCGAAGAGAGAAATTCCCAGTCGATGTCGAATCTGTGGCCTCCGTTTTTCGTTTCGGTCACCGAGAATAGATAAAACCCCTCCTCTTCACCCACCCTGATGTCGCTCACGCCGAAACCATTTTCCTCCAGCCGCGCAAACAGATTTTCCATAAAATTCCTGTCCTTGAACTGCCCCTTGTGGGTCACGCCGTGGAGGACCAGGAACTGGATGAACCGCGGGCTCACGCCTCTCCTGGACAGCCTGTCCAGCTTTTCAAAAAACCTCACCAGACGATTCAACATCGTTATCAGGCGGTTCCCTGAAACCTGTCTGCCGTTCTCGAAAACGACCATCTCATTTTCAGAAACCCGTTTCAGAAGAAAATCATTAAACTCCGCTTCATCCTTTATGAAAAGCTCTTTCTTCTTTTCCATGACGCGGTAGAGGGGCGGCTGCGCCACATAGAGATAACCCTTTTCGATAAGATCCGGCATCTGTCGAAAGAAGAAGGTCAGGAGGAGCGTTCGGATGTGAGCGCCATCCACGTCCGCGTCCGTCATGATAATCACCTTGTGATAGCGGATGCCGTCAATATTGTAGTCCTTCTCTCCGATCCCGGTTCCCAGCGCAGCGATCATGGTGCGGATCTCTTCACTGGATATCATTTTGTCGAATCGGGCCTTTTCCACATTGAGGATCTTCCCCTTCAGAGGTAAAATAGCCTGATTGCGCCGGTCTCTTCCCTGCTTGGCCGAACCTCCTGCGGAATCCCCCTCTACAATAAAAATCTCGCTCCGCGCCGGATCCCTTTCCTGACAATCGGCCAGCTTCCCCGGTAAGGAATGATCCGAAAGAACCCCTTTCCTCCTGGCCAGTTCCTTTGCCTTTCGTGCAGCCTCCCTGGCCCTGGCCGCGTCAATTACCTTCGCCAGGATAGCCTTTATAACCGTTGGATTTTCTTCAAAAAACTTACTTAACCCTTCATTTACCAGGTTCTCCACCAACCCCTTGACATCACTGTTACCCAGCTTGGTCTTGGTCTGACCCTCGAACTGGGGATTCGCCAGTTTGACGCTGATAACGGCTGTAAGTCCTTCCCTGACATCGTCTCCGGTCAGCTTTTCCTTGAAATTCTTGGACAGGGGCGAGTTCTGTAGATACTGGTTGATGCTCCGTGTGAGCGCCGATTTGAAGCCGATCAGGTGGCTGCCCCCCTCCCTTGTGTTAATGTTGTTGGCAAAGGTAAACAGGTTCTCCTTATACGAGTTGTTGTATTGAAAGGCCGCCTCTATCATTACCCCGTTTCTCTCACCGGCAATGTGTATCGGATTGGCGTGAAGAACCTCCTTGTTCTTATTGAGGTATTCCACAAACGAAAGGATCCCCCCCTGATACAGAAAATCTCTCTTCTTTCCACTCCGTTCGTCCACGATCTTGATGCGAAGCCCCTGGGTCAGGAAGGAGAGTTCGCGCATCCGCTTTGCCAGGGTCTCAAAATCAAAATCCAGGGATTCAAACACGGTCCCATCCGGTAAAAAATGGATACGGGTGCCTGTCCCCTCTGTTTCGCCCCTTATCGCCAGCTCACTTTTCGTAACCCCCTTCTCGTATCGCTGAAAGTAGATCTTCCCGTTGCGGTAGACCTCCACTTCCAGATATTCAGAGAGCGCATTCACCACAGACACGCCGACACCGTGCAATCCACCGGAAACCTTGTAGGATTTATTGTCGAACTTCCCACCCGCATGGAGTTTGGTCATGACGACCTCCAGTGCCGGCATGTTGGCGCTCTTATGCATATCGACCGGAATGCCGCGACCATTATCCCGGACGATCACGCTCCTGTCGTTTAAGAGCTTGATCTTGATCAGGTCGCAATACCCAGCCATGGCCTCGTCAATACTATTGTCTACCACCTCGTAAACAAGGTGGTGAAGACCCTCCACTCCGGTATTCCCGATGTACATGGCCGGTCGTTTTCTGACGGCCGAGAGTCCTTCCAGGACCTTGATGTCCTCTGCCTGATAACTGATGTTTTCGCCCATATTCCTAAACCCTCATCGGCATGATCAAACCTATGAAGCCTTCATCTGCATCACCTCGGATCACACACGGCTTTGAATTGTCCATAAACTCCATGCGGATCGTATCACTCTGCATCGCCTGAAGGACATCGATGAAGTATCGGGGGTTAAATCCGGCCTCAATTCGATCACCCGAGTATGCTATGTCTATTTTTTCCTGGGCCTCACCCAGATCAGGGTTGGCTGATACCAGGTCCAGCACGTTGTTCTCAATGGTTATCTTTACAGCGCGATACCGCTCATTGCTCAGAATCAGCATCTTTCTCATGGCCTCCTGGAGAGAAGCGCGCTTCAATGATATGGAAAAAGCACTCTCTTTGGGTATGACCGCCTGATAGTCCGGAAACTTGGCCTCAAGGAGCCGCATGACCAGTACCGCATTGGCTTTCCTGGCAACGCAGTCCTTGTGTTTGAATCCAATTTCAACCGCGCCGCCTTCTGATGCAAGCCTGTTGAGTTCAGACATTCCCTTTTTGGGGATCATAACCCCCTTAACTAATTCGAGGCTCTCTATGTTGGAGACCGGCTTATCGATCATGGAGAGCCTGTGACCATCCGTCGCCACCATTCTCAGAAAATTTTTCCCATCGTACGAAACCCTTTCCGTGAAAACGCCCGACAGTTTGAATCCCGCCTCTTCGACGGTTATGGCATAAATGGTCTTACCGATCATATCGCCCAGGGTATCTCCGTCTATTTGCACCATTGCAACGCCCTCAGGTTCAATAAACGCGGGAAATTCGTCCGGCGCTATGCACGCGAGATCAAAACGCGCGATCCCGTCTGATAAACGGACCCAGTTATTTTCCCTGCTTCTTATGGTAAATGTTTCGGAATTGCTTTCTTTGAGTATTTCGAAAAGCTTTCTCCCCGAAATGGTGATACTGCCTTCTTGCATGACACTTGCCGAAAGGCTTTCCTGAAAACCGAGTTCAAGATCTGTCGCTGAAAGACGAACGCTCGCCCCTGAAGCATCAAACAGTATGGTTGAAAGGACAGGCATACTGCTTTTTCTTTCAATAATGCTTTGGACTCTTGAAACAGATTTGAGCAGCTCACTCCTGGCGATTTTTATTTCCATGTTTTCCTCCGGCAATTTAATATTATTCTATTTTGTTCATAGAAACCATAATCTCAATAAGGACTGTCTATTTGTTTAATATCGTTGTATCCATTTGAAATTAAATAAAAAAATTCGCTTATTTTATAGTAAGGATGTTAAATTTTCAAACCGTATACAGAGCGTTTTCCAGAATGATCCGGGTTTCAACTCCGTTTGAAAATGTTTTGAACATGTTTCAAAAACCGAAGCCCTGTCGGATAAGCCCCCGGGCGGAATTATTATCCGCAACCGAGAGGGAGGCTGCCCGTCCGATGCGGGCTGAATTAAAAGATAAGGCCCTGTATTTTATCGAGATCTCTTGAGACGCTCTTGCTTTCGTTTTTGGCTTTTTGAATCCGGTTTTGTGCATAAATAACCGTAGAATGATGTTTGTTGCCAAATGAAAATCCTATTTCCTTGAGAGAGAGGGAGGTTAATTTTTTTGTGAGATAAATGGCTACCTGCCTCGGGTAGGAAAAGGCCCTTCCTCTCTTGTCGGACAGCAGGTCGCTTACCGATACGTTGAAATATTTTGCGGTTACGCGCTGAATATGTGTAACATCCATGTAATTTGACGGATGTGCCTTTCTGACGATCCATTCGGCCGCGGATATGTCTATCGGGTTTCTAGGGCGGCGGGACGCATCTTTGAGCCGTCTGACATACTGGACCAGAGTGTTCATGTCGTCTGTGTTGTTGGCCAGGAAAAAGGCGACGTCGTCGGGAAGGACGAGTTCCTCCGATTTAGCCATTTTTTTGATGATCTTAACCTTAGTTCTTTGACGGGGTGGATGAATTTCTGCTATAAGACCCCATTCAAGCCGTGATCTCAGCTGCGGCAGGAGATTCGGAATTTTTCCGGGGGGATCGGTGGCTGTGACGACCAGCTGCCTGGCGGATTCAAGGAATGAACTGCAAAGGGCCAGCAGTTCAGTCTGGGGTCTCCGGTGAGGCCCGAGCAGGTGAATGTCGTCAAGTAGAACAAAATCGGGGCCGCCGTCAGTTTGCCAGAAACGCTCTGTTTTGTCTGGTTCTTTCGTGGATGAGAAGTCACTGACAAATTGATCGGCTGAAAGGTACAGGATATTGATACCTGGGCTGTTTTGAAGGACCCTGTTGCCGATAGCATTCAAGATATGGGTCTTTCCGAGGCTCAACTGGCTGAATATATAGAGCGGATTATAGTTGGCGCCGGGCCTCTCCGCCACGTTCAAGGCTGACGTGTAGGCAAGGAGGTTGCTGTCTTCAGTGACAAAAGCCGAAAAGGTCGCCAGCGTGTTAATCCCGTGAAAGCCTGTGCGCTTCTGTTCCCTGTCGGCTTCCTCTGTAGGTGGTTGTACAATGTCTGAGGGATCGGAATAGGTAAACCGGATCTCCGGAAGCGTGTTCAAATTGTCTTTGAAAATTGTTCGGATCCGATCGGTGTAGTTGTCCTGCAGCCAGTGCGCAATGAACTTATTCGGAACCTCAATGACGGCCTGCCGGGAAGAGATTTGCTTGAGGGATGCCCTGGATAACCAGGTCTGGAATTCAGATGTGGGCATGCCGCTTTTAAAATTTTCTTTAATTTGGTCCCATATATGATTTTTTATTGTCATAGCAGGCAGTTAAGGTGTTCCACTCGATTTTGTAAAATCGTTTTATTTTATCAGAATAGCGGCAGGATAGCAATGAAAATCTGTTCGGTAAATAACAGGAGGAAACCATGAGCTATTCGATTGCCCTCGCGGGCAAGGGAGGAACTGGAAAAACGACCATGGCCGGCATGCTGGTCAAGTATCTGGTTGAAAAAGGGAGGACCCCGGTGTTGGCTGTGGATGCAGATGCTAACGCCAACCTGAATGAAGTGCTCGGACTGACGGTTGACGAGACCCTCGGAGATGCCAGGGAACAGATGAAGACCGGGGTTTCAACAGGGATGACAAAAGATATCTTTATGGAGATGAAACTCCAGCAGGCGGTGGTGGAAGCGGACGGATTCGACTTGATCGTCATGGGACGCCCTGAAGGCGCAGGATGCTATTGTGCAGCCAATACGCTCCTCACCCAGTCGTTGGAAAGATTGATTGAAAACTATCGTTCCATTGTCATGGATAATGAGGCCGGCATGGAGCATATGAGCCGGCTGACCACCAATAATTTCGATGCACTGCTGGTCGTCTCCGATCCCACTCGAAGAGGACTCCAGGCCGCGTCGCGGATCGTCGAACTCGCGGGCAAGCTGTCGTTGAATATCGGCCGCAGGATGGTGATGGTCAACCGTTTTCGCGAGGAGCAGGCCGTGGCGCTGGATCATGCGTTAACGAATTACAATCTCGATTTTGTGGGGACCGTGCCCGAAGATGCGGATCTGCAGGAGTTTGATCTCCATGGCAGACCCACCATACTTCTCGGGAAGGACAACCCGGCGGTAAAGGCCGCCTACCGCATTTTTGACGCTGTTTTATAAACCGTATGAAACGGAACCATGTCTATATATTGTATTTTATCTTTACTTAACTACAATATATAGATATGGAGTAAAAGAGAAAAGAGGTTAAAATTACTGCAAAAAATCCTTGACAATGAATACATATTCATCTAATTTATCACAAACAGCCTCATCTGGGAGAGGTATTTTTTTGCGCTACTTTTGTTATTTTTTTCACAAAGAACTTCGAACAGACGCAGAGACTGCGGCACTACATCTACGGTTGTTTTTCTCGCGATTGACAACAGCTCAAAGAAAACAGCGGGATCACAGGTTTTCCACGTTCGATCAATTCTGCTAAAATTTGGGCGTCTTTCACAGGCATTCTGTGCGATAAGACCGGGTCTCAATAAAGGAGTCTGTGAAGGCCCCTGGAACACGGTTCTTGGTCATGTTGGATAGCGGCGCGGCACTTATGACGCCGCAAATTATTAACAGGTGTCCATCCAGAAATGAGATAGTTTTTGCAAGGTCAAGAAAGATGAGGATTTTAACCACAGGAATACATTTAAGTATTTTGAGGATTAAAATCCGAATCTGACGCGGAGATTGCGGAAAATAGCTATTTATGCATGGGCACTAACAGACAATTTGGAAGAAGGAGGTAAAGACATTGGCCTTTGAGATTCCCAAACAGCCCTATTCCGGAAAAATAGGGGAAACCACGGTCGGAACCGGCACTGGCGCTGTCACGTTGGGAGGGCAAGATTCTTACCCGTTTCATCTGTTCGAGGGGGAGATGCCGAATACCCCCAAGATAGCGATGGAAATCTGGGACTACGACCCTTCCAATGAATGGCCGGCAGCAGCCTTTGCGCCGTTTAAGGACGTCATCTCTTCGCCCGACACATGGGCCAAGAAGTGCGTCGACGCGTATGGCGCAGACATGATTGTACTCCAACTGAAAAGCACCGACCCGAACGGAATGGACAGGGGTGCGAACGATGCTGCTGAGATAACCAAGAAGGTTTCGGATGCAGTGGATGTACCGGTTGTCGTATGGGGTACGGCGAACAACCAGAAGGACGAAGAGGTTCTTAAGAAGATCTCCGAGAAGTGTGAGGGCAAGAACCTGGGGCTCGGCCCTGTTGAGGAAGCCAACCACAAAGGTGTCGGCGCGAGCGCTCTCGGGTACGGCCACACGCTGATCGCCTCTTCCCCCATCGATGTGAACCTAGCGAAGCAACTCAATATTCTCTTGGGCAACTTGGGCGTCCAGAGCAGTAAAATTGTGATCGATCCCACCACGGGCGGCCTTGGATATGGTTTGGAGTATTCGTACTCCGTCATGGAGCGTATCATGATGGCTGCGTTGACCCAGGAAGACGACAAACTCCAGATCCCCATGATCACCAACCTCGGTAACGAGATCTGGAAATGCAAGGAGGCAGGACTGCCCCTTTCAGAACTGCCGACGCTGGGTGACCCTGAAAGAAGGGCCATCCTGATGGAGTGCGTGGCTGCGGTATGCTACCTGCTGAGCGGCAGCTCGGTGCTGATACTGAGGCATCCCGAATCGGTCCGGCTGGTGCGTTCGTTCATCGAACTCCTGAGCAACGGCGGAAGCGCCACGGACGTTTCCGAGATCTCCAAGCAGTTGCCGCTCGAGGAGGCGGACCTCATTTCTCTGTCACCGGAGCCCGCTTTGGACTTTGCGCCTCCTGAGGCAGCGCCGAAACCGGAGAAAAAGCCCGGGCCACGGCCCAAGGCCGGGGCAAAGCCTGAGCCTGCGCCCAAGAAAGAAGAGAAGCCTGTTGTGAAGGCGGAACCCAAAAAGGTGGAAGCCAAACCTGAAGAGACCGAGGCGGCGGCCAGAGCTAAAGAAGAAGCCGAAGCCAAGGCAAAGGCAGAAGCCGCGGCCAGGGCCAAAGAAGAAGCCGAAGCCAGGGCAAAGGCAGAAGCCGCGGCCAGGGCCAAAGAAGAAGCCGAAGTCAAGGCTAAAGCCGAGGCCGAGGCAAAAGCCAAGGCGGCGGCCGAGCAGAAGGCCAAGGCAGATGCCAAGGCCAGAGAAACAGAGGAATTGAAGGCCCTGAGATACAAGCGGGCCCAGGAGAGAGAAAAGCACGAGGCCGGGGAAAAGGCGCGAAAAGGAGAGGCTGTTGCCAAGACCGCTTCGGCCCGGCAGCTGGATATGGTCGATAAGCTCATCGCCAGTATCGATCGCATTCACCGGCGCGTTTAACCATATCATTCCAAAAAATAATAGAGGAGGAACCTCATAATGACGACAGAAGAAGTCAAGAGCAAGGTTGTTGCGGTCAAGAAAAAGGCGGAGCCGCCCAGGCCGGAAGATCTGGCCCTGGATGTGGCAAGCCAGGAGATGATCGTGAGGTCGAGAAAGATGGAGATCGAGACCATCTTTGATCGGGCTCAGAGCATGAAACCATGTAATATTGGGGCCCAGGGGACCTGCTGCAAAAATTGCGCCCAGGGGCCTTGCAGGCTTCCCTTACCCAAAGGAGGCATCGAGGGCGAGGATACGCGAAAAGGTCTTTGCGGGGCCACGCCTGAGACCATTGCTGCCAGGAATTTTGCCAGGATGGTTGCCGCAGGCGCTGCGGCCCACTCAGACCATGGCAGGGGCGTTGCCGAGACCTTTCTGGCGGCAGCCCGTAAAGAGACGCATGATTATCACATCAAAGATACCAAGAAGCTCCTCGAGATCGCTCCGGACTTTGGTGTGGATATCACTGCACAAGGCCCGGACGGCGAGGTCATGGATCGGGATATCGACGAGATTGCCGTGGAAGTGGGAGAGATCGCCCTGGCCCAGTGGGGAAAGCAGCAGGGCGAGGTATGCACCGTCAAAAGGGCGCCGGCCCCCCGGTACGAGCTCTGGAAGAAGCTGGGCGTCGTCCCGAGAGGGATCGACCGGGAGATCGTCGAGATCATGCACCGGACCCACATCGGCGTGGACCAGCATTACGAGAATATCGTTGAACAGTGCAGCCGTGCGGCCATCGCCGACGGATGGGGCGGCTCCATGATTGCCACGGACCTCCAGGACGTCCTCTTCGGCTGCCCCTATCCCTTGAAGAGTGCCGCCAATCTGGGCGTCATGAAGGCAGACCATGTCAATATCGTTATTCACGGGCACGAGCCGCTCTTGAGCGAGATGATTGTGCAGGCGGCGGAACTGCCCGAGATGCTGGAACTGGCCAAGTCCAAAGGCGCCAAGGGGATCCAGCTGAGCGGAATTTGCTGTACGGCCAACGAGATCCTGATGCGGCATGGAGTCCCGCTCTGCGGCGACTTCCTCCAGCAGGAGCTGGCCATAGTGACCGGCGCCGTGGATGCCATGGTGGTGGATGTCCAGTGTATCATGGAAAACATCGCCAATGTGGCCCAGTGTTTTCATACCAAGATTATCACCACCAATCCCCGGGCAAGAATCGCATCCGGAGACACCCTCCATATTGAATTTGATGAACATACGGCCTTTGATGACGCCAGGACCATCGTTAAAACCGCCATCGAGAACTTCCCCAAGAGAGAAAAGCCGGTCATCATTCCGGATCAGAAGCACGATCTGATCGCCGGGTTCAGCTACGAGGCGATCAACTATCATCTGGGCGGCACGTTCCGCGGATCTTATGTTCCCTTAAACGACAACATCATCAACGGCCGCATACGGGGTATCGGCGGCGTGGTTGGGTGAAACAACGCCCGAACCCCGCTGGATGCGGGGCATATCGCCGTTGTAAAAGAGTTGATCAAGCACGACGTGATTGTACTGACTACCGGCTGTAACGCCATTGCCTGTGGCAAGGCGGGCCTCCTGACCCCCGAATCGGCCGCAGTCTTCTGCGGGCCCGGACTGGCCGAGGTCTGTGAGACTGTGGGGATTCCTCCCGTGCTGCATATGGGCTCGTGCGTGGATAACAGCCGGATCCTCATGGCCGCCACCGAGGTGGTGAAGGCCGGGGGCCTGGGCAACGATATCAGCGACCTGCCCGCGGCCGGATCGGCGCCTGAGTGGATGAGCGAGAAGGCGATCAGCATCGGTCACTACTTCGTCACGGCCGGCGTCTACACGGTCTTTGGTGTGACCCTGCCGGTGAGCGGTTCGCCGGTCTTTGAAGACTACCTGTACAACAAGCTGGAAGGTATCTATGGCGGCATGTGGGACCTGGAGGCGGACCCAATGAAGCACGCCCACAAGATGATCGCCCATATTGACAAGAAGCGTAAGGCCCTCGGCATTGACAAGGCGCGCGAGAGGGTTCTCATGGATATGGCCGACCGGCAGAAGCTGGAAGCGGCATAACTCGGAAAGATACCTCTTAAGAAGGGAGGACATACAACATGTCAAAATTAGTAGCGTTTGCGGCCATTCAAGGCGCTTACAATATCGTATCAAAGGTCGAAGGGAAGTATAAGCGGGCCCTGGAAACCTACGGCGGGAGTCAGAAGCTGGAATTTCCCAACACGGCCTACTTTTTACCGATTATCTATTCCCTGACCGGCATCAAGGTCACCGATCTGGATTCAGCCAGGAAACCGCTGGAATTCGCGCGGAGCCTGTTACCCCCCCATGTCAAGAAAGACTGCCACCTTCCCTACCTGGGACCCCTCCTGGACGCGGGCATGGCAGCCATTTTCGCCGAAGAGATCTCAGAGGCGATACGGTACGTGGAAGACCCTGACTTTTACCAGCCCGAGGTCGAGGACCCGGACGTGGAAAACGGCAAGATCTGGCTGGGCGCGGCTGATGACGCCATCATGAGAAAGCGGGGCGTGGAGTTCGTGGACGGTACGGCCCCGGGGTTTGCGGCCATCGTGGGGGCGGCCCCCGATTCAGCGACGGCCAAGAAGATGGCTGAAGAGTATCAGTTGAAGACCATCTACGTTTTTATGGCTGCCAATCAGAACGGCACCACCTTTACAGAGCAACTGATCCAGGAGAACGTTCAAATCGGCTGGAACACTCGTCTCGTGCCCTTCGGGCCGGATATATCCGCGGCTGTTTTTGCCCTCGGTTTTGCCAACCGGGCCGGCATGGCTTTCGGCGGGATTCAGCCGGGCGATTACAAGCGCCAGCTCAAGTATCAGAAGGACAGGATCTTCGCCTTTGTCAACGCCCTTGGCGACGTCAACGCGGAATGGGCAGCCAATGCTGCCGGGTGCGTCAACTGGGGTTTTCCGACCCTGGCGGATACGGATATCCCTGAGATTCTGCCCACCGGCGTCTGCACCTATGAACATGTGGTGGCCAATGTGGGTCACGATGAGATGCCTTCCCGATCCATCGAGGTTCGGGGGCTCAAGGTGACCATCACGGAGATCGATATCCCCTTGGCCTACGGCCCGGCCTTTGAAGGTGAACGGGTCCGGAAAGACGACCTCTATCTGGAGATGGGGGGCGGCAAGACCCAGTGCACCGAGCTGTGCAAGATGGCTGACATGAACGCCATCGAAGACGGCAAGGTGGAGATCATAGGGCCCGATGTCTCGGACGTGAAAAAAGGTGATCGACTGCCCCTGGGTATCTTTGTCCAGGTGGCCGGCCGTGAAATGCAGGCCGATTTCGAGCCGATCCTGGAACGGCAGATCCATCACCTGATCAACTACGCCCAGGGCATCATGCATATCGGACAGCGCGATATCGCGTGGATCCGCGTGGGTGAGCCGGCCATTGAAAAGGGGTTCACCCTCAAGGATATCGGCACCATCCTGCACGCCAAACTGCATCAGGACTTCGGATCCATTCTGGACAAGGTCCAGGTGACCCTGTATACCAACAAGCAAGATGTTGACAAACTCACCAAGACGGCCCGGGCTGAATACAAGGCCAGGGACGAGCGCGTGGAGAGCATGACGGACGAGAGTGTGGAGACATTCTATTCGTGCACCCTCTGCCAGTCCTTTGCACCGAGCCATGTCTGCATGGTCAGTCCGGAGCGGACCGGTCTGTGCGGCGCTTACAACTGGATGGACTGCAAGGCCTCTTTCGAGATCAATCCGACAGGACCGAACCAGCCCGTGCAGAAAGGAGAGGTCCTTGATCCGGTACTGGGCCAGTTCAAGGGGGTCAATGAGTTTGTGTACAAGGCCTCACGCCAGGCGGTCGACCATTACAATTTCTACAGCATTGTTCACGATCCCATGACCACGTGCGGATGCTGCGAGTGCATCGCCGCGGTGCTTCCCGGCTGCAACGGCGTGATGACCGTCCACCGGGACTACACGGGTGAAACACCGTCGGGGATGAAGTTCACGACCCTGGCCGGGGTGATGGGGGGCGGCCAGTCCTCCCCCGGCTTTGTCGGGCATGGCAAGTTTAATATTACGCAGCGCAAATTCATCGTCGGCGACGGCGGCCTGCTTCGCATGGTGTGGATGCCCAAGTCCTTGAAGGAGGAGATCAAGGAGCGCCTCGTCAAGCGCGCAGAAGAACTTGGCGTACCGGATCTGTATGACCGGATCGCTGATGAAACGGTCGGGATCACGGAAGACGAAATCATGCCGTTCCTGAAGGAAAAAGACCATCCGGCCTTGAAGATGGACCCGATCGTAGGATAAGAAAGCAAAGTAAACCTATTTTTTGGGCGCAGACAGACGCAGGTGATCAGGATCGAAACCATCTGCCAACATCTGCGTCCTAACAATCTTAGGAGTGCATTATGGGACTAACTGGAATTCAGATATTTAAGCTGTTGCCTAAGACGAATTGTGCGGAGTGCGGTGTCCCGACCTGCCTGGCCTTTGCCATGAATCTTGCCGCGGGCAAGGCCGAACTGGACAGCTGCCCCTACGTGTCCGATGAGGCCCGGGAACAGTTGGCCGAGGCCTCTGCCCCGCCGATCCGCCCTGTGAGCATCGGGGCCGGCGCAAGGGCATTCAAGACAGGCGGGGAGACCGTCATGTTCCGTCACGAAAAGACCTTTTACAACCCGACCGGCCTCGCAGCCATGGTTGCCTCGGACATGGATGGGGCAGCCCTTGACACGAAACTCAAGGAGTGGAACGCCCTGCAGTTCGAAAGGGTGGGCCTCAATCTCAGGCCGGAGCTGGTGGCGTTGAAGGACGCCAATGGTAACGGGGCTGCCTTTGCTGCTGCGGCCAAGAAGATCGCGGCGGAGAGTGAATTCGGGCTGATCCTCATGACGGACAGTGTAGAGGCCATGAGGGCCGCGGTAGAAGCCTGCGCCTTTAAAAGGCCGCTCCTGTATGCGGCCACGGCCGACAATGCTGAAGATATGGGCAATCTGGCGAAAGAGGCCGGGCTTCCTTTGGCCGTGAAGGCGGAGAATGCCGATGCGCTCATCGCCCTTTCGGATAAGCTGACGGGGATGGGGCTGAAGGATCTTGTGCTCGATTCAGGGGCCAGGGAGATCAAGCAGCTCTTTCAGGATCAGGTCGCCATCAGGCGGGCTGCGCTCAAGGCGGGCAACAAATCCTTGGGGTTCCCGACCATCGCCTTTCCGTGTGAAATGGCCGGCAACCTGGATATGGAGACCCTCATTGCATCCATGTTGATCGCCAAGTACGCGGGGATCCTGGTCCTATCGGATTTCAAGGGTGAAAACCTCTTTCCCCTCCTCCTTGCGCGGCTCAATATCTATACAGACCCGCAACGGCCCATGACCGTAACCGAAGGGATCTACGAGATCGGCGCCCCGGACGAAAATTCTCCAGTCCTGGTCACCACCAATTTCTCTCTGACCTACTTTATTGTCAGCGGTGAGATTGAGGGGAGCCGGGTGCCAAGCTGGCTGCTGATCATGGATACGGAAGGGCTCTCGGTGATGACAGCGTGGGCGGCCGGCAAGTTTTCCGGGGATGTGGTGGGCATGTTTGTGAAGAAGTGCGGTATCGCCGACAAGGTTGCCCACAAGAAGATCATTATTCCCGGCTATGCGGCCTCCATCAGCGGCGAGATGGAAGAAGAACTGCCTGACTGGGAGATCCTCATCGGCCCCAGGGACGCGTCTTTGATACCCAAGTACCTGAAGGATATGAAGAAGTAGATGGCGGGGGAGGTTTTGGAGCTTGCTGTGCCGAGGGCCTTCAAGCTCCGCCGGCCCAACGAACACCCTGAGACCTCGGTCTCGGAATAAACCAGAAAAGGGGGAGTGTGCCCATGTTATTGATTGGTGAAAACTTGAATGTCATCAGCAGGGTCATCGGCAGGGCCTTCAGGGAAAAGGACCCGGGCCCGATCGCTGAAGAGGCCAAGCGCCAGAAGGAAAAGGGGATGGACTGGATCGACATCAACCTGGGTCCGGCCAGAAAGGGCGGCCCTGAATTGATGGAGTTTGTGGTCAAGACGGTGCAGGAGGCCATTGGGGATACACCCCCCCTCTGCCTCGATACCTCGAACCTTGAGGCCATGGAAGCAGGGCTTGCCGCGCACCAGGGCAAGGCCATCATCAATTCCATCATGTGCCGGCCCGAGCGGTATGAAAAGATGATCCCTTTAGCGGTTAAATACAAGGCCAACATGATCGCCCTCATGTGGGGACCCGAGGGGCTGCCCAGGGACGAGAACGAGCGGGGCGCCCTGGCCGCAGAGCTCATCTACGCGGCCAACGAGGCGGGCGTGCCCAATGAAGACATCTTTGTGGACGGGATAGTGACCCCGGTGAATATCCAGCAGCCCCAGCTCATGAGCCTGATGGCCTTTCAGGAGATGCTTCAGGATATGTTCCCTGGGGTCAAATCCACCTGCGGACTCTCAAATGTGTCTAATGGGCCGCCGGATCATCTCAGGCCGATTCTCAATCAGACCTATATGGTGATGCTGGAGCGGAAAGGGATGTATTCCTGTATAGCCGATGCCTATGATGATCAATTGATTGCCATTGCCCGGGGAAAAAAGCCGGACGTGGTGGATATCATCCATAAGGTTATGGATGGCGAAGCGATTGATGCGGGCGCTCTTTCAAAGGAACTGCAGGACTATGTCAAGACCGCGAAGGTTATTTTAGGCGAGTCGCTCTATTCCGATTCGTGGCTTGAATTGTAATTGCGCAGGGTTTGAACCTGAAAGAGGCCTCCCCGACGACCCAGGGACAGAGTGGTCCGGGAAGGCCTCTTTTTTGTGTGGAATCGAGGAAATGAAAGGATGATGGAGATGGAACATGCGGCATGCAGTACACCCGGCGGCTTCGAGAGGGCCCAGCAAGACAAGATGATTGCGGCCAATCTGGCACGGGTGGGGAGAAAGATCCTGGTGATGAGCGGAAAAGGGGGGGTGGGGAAAAGCACGGTCGCTAGCTATCTGGCCCTCCTGTTGAGCCAAAACGGCAGCAGAGTGGGTTTGCTGGATGTGGACCTGCACGGCCCCACGGTTGCACGGCTCATGAATGTACAGGGGGGGTTCGATATGGCCGAAGAGGGGGTTGTCCGCCCGTACCGGTTTTCTGAAAACCTGAAGATTGTCTCTTTGGAGATGATTTTGGGCGACAAGGATACGGCGGTTATCTGGCGGGGGCCCATGAAGATCAGCGCCATCCGGCAGTTCATATCGGATATCGAGTGGGGCGACCTCGATTATCTCCTGGTGGATTCGCCGCCGGGGACAGGAGATGAACCGTTGACCGTGGCCCAGACCATTCCCGACGCTGAGGCCCTTATCGTCACGACACCCCAGGAGATCAGCCTGGCGGACGTCCGGAAGTCCATCAATTTCTGCCGTCAGGTCAACATGAAGATATTAGGGGTCATTGAAAACATGAGCGGCCTTGTCTGCCCGCACTGCGGGGGAACGGTCCCCATGTTCGGCGCCGGAGGAGGCGCCAACATGGCCGCTGAGATGGGCGTTCCGTTTCTTGGGGGGATTCCCATTGACGGGGAAATGGTTGTTTCCGGCGACAGGGGAGACCTCAAGGCCCTGATGGCGAAAGATAACCTGGAGATCAACGCCGCGTATGCCAGGATACTGCAGACGCTCCGGCCCAAATGGATGAGTTGATCCAGCCACATGACCGGCCGCCTCAGGCAGTAGCGCCGCAATAGCGTTTTGCTGGGCGAGGAAAGGGTGCGGAGCCCCTCATGTCGAGGGGCGAAGCGCTCCGCAGCAATAAGATGGCAATCCCTGCCAGTTTTAGCTTGCCAGAGGGAGTGCTTTCGTGATACACACATCCTCTCACACTTGCGGGAAGTCCTTTCCCGTCATCATCACCTTAGAAAAAATGGAACAGACAATGGATCTCAGTCAGAAGCAGATCGATTATTGTATGGAATGCGGCGTCTGCACCGGGAGCTGCCCTGTAAACCGTGTGTATCCTGAATTTTCACCCCGGCAGATGATCAAGCGAACCATGGGAGAGCCCTGTGATGATTTTACCCAACGGCCGGATATATGGGCATGTTTGAGCTGCGCGCGCTGCAGCGCGAGGTGTCCGGTGGAGATCGATTTTCCGGAGTTCATCCGTTTATCCAGACAGGAGGCCCGCCAGGCCGGGAATTTACCTGTGGAGAGTCATCATGGTATGCTGCAAACCATTGCCGAACTGCAGACGCATGGCCTCCGGCAGAAGCGGTCCTCCTGGGCAGAGGGAATAGGGCGCTTTCAGGAGAGGGGCGAGTATTTCTACTTTGTGGGGTGCCTTCCCTACTTCGATGTGATTTTCAGCTACCTGGAGCTTTCCCCACTGGAGAGCGCGCGAAGCGTGCTGACCCTCCTTAACAAGATGGGGATTGTGCCAGTCATCAGCGAGAATGAACGGTGTTGCGGGCACGACGCCTTGTGGAGTGGAAACGAGAACACTTTCCGCAGACTGGCTGAAAAAAACCTGGAGGTCATCGCCTCTTCAGGCGCCCGCACCGTGCTCTTCAGTTGTCCCGAGGGATACATGACCTTCAAGCGGCATTATCCCCGATATTTCGGGGAACTGCCTTTCAAGGTGATGCATATGACAGAGTTTCTGGCCCGGGAACTGCCCGGAGCAGGCCTGCCGTTCAGGCCTTCGCCAAACGGTGCGGTCACCTATCACGATCCGTGCCGACTGGGCAGGGGGGCAGGGCTGTACGATGAACCCAGGAATCTGTTGAAACTCATTCCTGAAAGCCGTGTGCTGGAGATGGCACGCAACAGGGAAAACGCCCTCTGTTGCGGCACAAGTGCCTGGATGGAATGTTCCAACTGCTCCAAGACCATGCGCGTGGAACGCCTCCAGGAAGCCCTGAAAACAGGGGCAAACACGTTGATCACGGCCTGTCCCAAGTGTCAGATTCATCTGACGTGCGCCCGGCGTACGGCGGAGATGGATCTGAAGATAACGGACCTGTATGCGTATCTTTTGAGTGTTTTGAGTGAAAATAAACAGGATTCTCAATAAATCAGGAGCCTGGTTATGAAATCAGAAACAATAGAGGGGGTACAGGGGGCCGTCATGGTTGTCGGCGGGGGTATTGCCGGCATGCAGGCATCTCTGGACCTGGCAGACTCGGGTTTTTATGTCCATCTCGTTGAGAAGTCTTCCGCCATTGGGGGCGTGATGAGCGAGCTGGATAAAACTTTCCCCACCAATGACTGCGCCATGTGAATTATTTCGCCGAAACTGGTCGAGGTCGGCCGGCATTTGAACATTAATTTGATAACCTGCGCAGAGGTGGAACGGGTCGATGGGAATGCAGGGAATTTCACCGTAACCATTCGGAGGACCCCTCGCTATATCGATGAAGCCAAGTGCACGGCATGCGGCGATTGCGCCGGGGTATGTCCGGTTTCGCTCCCCAGTGAATACGATCAGGGCCTGATTGATCGGAAGGCGACGTACAAGAAATACGCCCAGGCCATCCCCGGGGCCTTTGCCATCCAGAAAGCGGACATGGCGCCCTGTCGCATGGCGTGCCCTGCAGGTCTGAATGTCCAGGGCTACGTGCAGATGGTGAAGCAGGGCAACTATGAAGCGGCCCTGAACATCATCATGGAAGACCTGCCCCTCCCGGGGGTCTTGGGACGTATCTGCCCGCACGGCTGCGAGGACGCCTGCCGGCGGTGCGAGGTGGACGACCCGGTGGCCATCCGGGATCTCAAGCGGCTGGCCGCCGATCGGTTTGATCCCAGGGATGTGAAGATCCGGCGCCTTCCGCAGCGGGAGGAAAAGGTGGCCATTGTCGGTTCCGGACCGGCCGGGCTTTCCGCTGCCTATCACCTGGCCCGCAAAGGGATTCTGTCAACGATCTTTGAGGCCCTTCCCGAGCCGGGAGGCATGCTGAGGGTGGGCATCCCAGATCATCGTCTACCGCCGGAGATTCTCGACAAGGAGATCGAGGTCATCACCAACCTGGGGGTGGAAATCAAGACCAGCACCCCATTAGGACCCGAGCTGAGCGTGAATGATTTGATGGGTAGCGGATACCAGGCGGTATACCTGGCCCTTGGCGCCCACAAGGGGATCGAACTGGGAATCCCTGGTGAAAAGGCCCGGGGCGTTCGCCAGGGAGTCGATTTTCTGCGGCAAGTGAACCTGAACGGAAAGGCCGAGGTGGGGAAACGGGTGGCCATCATCGGGGGCGGGAACGTGGCTATTGACGTATCCCGGTGCGCGATCCGGCTGGGCGCCCAAGAAGTGATGATCCTCTACCGCCGGACCCGGGCTGAAATGCCTGCCTGGGAAGAGGAGATCGAGGCGGCGGAGGCGGAGGGAGTTGCCATCAGCTATCTGTGCGCTCCCCAGGAGGTCCTGACGACAGAGGGACGGGTTACCGGGGTGCGATGCATACGAATGGAATTGGGAGAGCCCGATTCCTCAGGGAGGAGACGCCCTGTGCCGGTTCCGGGGAGTGAATACGAAATTGAGATCGACCAGCTGATCCCTGCCATCGGTCAGACCCCCGACCTCTCGGCACTGGAAGACGTGGCGGATCTGGCGTTCTCCAAATGGGGCACTGCCGAGGTCGATCCGGTGACCTATGAAACAGGCCGCAAAGGGGTGTTTGCCGGCGGCGACCTTCAGACCGGTCCATGGGTGGCTATCGGCGCCATTGCCGCCGGTCGCGAGGCTGCGGAGTCGATTCTACGGTATTTGGACGGCAGGGACATGGCAGAGGGCCGATCCCCTCTGGCCAGTAAGAACCCGGTATACCGACCGATCCCGGAAGATGAGGAGTGGCGATCCAGGGCTGAAATGCCCGAACTTCCCCTGGCTGAGCGGACGGGCAATTTCAAGGAGGTGGAGCTGGGGTATGAGGAAGGCCCTGGAAGGGAAGAGGCGGGTCGCTGCCTGAACTGCGGTTACTGTTGCGAATGTTTTCAGTGCGTAGAGGCATGCAAGGCCGGCGCAGTGACCCTGGAGACCCATTCTCAGCGATCCGAGAACCTGTCCATCAACGTGGGATCCGTGATCATGGCCCCGGGTTTCCAGGCCTTTGACCCCAGTCAGTTTGAAACCTACAGGTATGCCGCCTGCCCGAATGTGGTCACCTCCATGGAGTTTGAGCGGATCCTGAGCGCCACAGGGCCCTTTCAGGGCCATCTGCAGAGGCCATCGGATGGACGGGAACCGCGAAAAATTGCCTGGCTCCAGTGTGTGGGATCGAGGGACATCAACCGGTGCGACCATTCCTATTGCTCTTCTGTCTGCTGCATGTATGCTATCAAGGAGGCTGTCATTGCCAAAGAGCACGCGGAACACGATCTGGATGCCGCCATATTCTTCATGGACATGAGGACCTATGGCAAGGATTTCGAGAAGTATTATGAGCGCGCGAGGAATGAACAGGGGGTCCGGTTCATCCGTTCCAGGGTACATTCCGTCTCAGAAGATCCCGGGACCCGGGACCTGATCCTGGAATACGCGGATGAAGATGGCCGGATCCATGTAGAGACCTTTGATCTGGTGGTTCTGTCGGTGGGGTTGGAGACCCCGAATGCGCTGATCGAAACGGCCGGCCGCCTGGGCGTGGAATTAGACAGCGACGATTTTGTTGACACAGGGGCCTTCAGCCCGGTTGAGACGTCCCGGAAAGGGGTGTATGTGTGCGGGGCCTTTCAGGAACCCAAAGACATTCCCTTCTCGGTCATGGAGGCCAGTGCGGCCGCGTGTGACGCCAAGGCGGTCCTCTCTTCTGCCCGCGGGTCACTGGTCAAGGAAAGGACCTATCCCGAAGAGCGGGATGTGTCTTCAGAAGAACCCCGCATCGGGGTGTTTGTCTGCAACTGCGGCACCAATATCGGGGGGATTGTGGACGTGCCGGCGGTGGCGAGATATGCGCGTACACTCCCTGGAGTGACCTATGTGGAGGAGAACCTGTTCACATGCTCCCAGGACACCCAGGACAAGATGAAGGAGGCCATTGAGCGGGAGGGCCTCAACCGGGTCGTTGTGGCGGCCTGCACGCCCAGGACCCATGAGGAACTGTTCCGGGAGACCTTGAAAGATGCGGGCCTGAACAAATACCTGTTTGAGATGTCCAATATCCGGAATCAATGCTCCTGGGTTCACAGTAAGGATAAAAGTGAGGCCACCAGCAAGTCAAAGGACCTGGTGCGGATGGCCGTGGCCAGGGCCCAGTTGATACGACCGCTCCCCCAGCCAACGGTACCGGTGGACAGCAGGGCCCTCGTGATTGGCGGCGGCGTTGCAGGCATGAGTGCGGCCCTCGGTCTGGCGGATCAGGGTTTCCATGTCTACCTGGTGGAGCAGTCCGCTGAGTTGGGCGGAAATGCCCTGGGCCTTTCCAGTACCTGGCGCGGGCAGGCTATTGCCGAGAAAGTAAAAGAGATGGCGGGCCGGGTCGACGATCACCCGGCAATCGAGGTGTTCAGGGAATCGGTTGTCAGAAAGACATCCGGGTTTGTGGGTAACTTTGAGACCGCTGTTGCTGGGCAAAACGGCGCCGAGGTGTCCCTCAGGCACGGCGCCGTGGTTGTCGCTACAGGCGCTCAGGAATACAAGCCGTCCGAATATCTCTATGGCAGGGACAAGAGGGTCTTGACGCACAGGGATCTCGATGCTGGCATCAGGGGGGGGGACACACGGATTGCCGGGTCAAAAACAGCCGTCTTTATCCAGTGTGTCGGCTCAAGAGAACCTTCAAGGCCTTATTGTTCCAAGGTCTGCTGCACCCATACCATGATTTCGGCCCTGGAACTGAAGGCGTTGAACCCGGAAATGGATGTGTACGTTTTATATCGGGATATCCGCACCTACGGCCAGAGGGAGGCTCTTTACAGGGAGGCCAGGCGCCAGGGCGTTGTCTTTATCCGGTACAGCCTGGACCGGAAGCCCGTTGTGGAAACGGAGGGAGAGACCCTCTCCATGACGGTTAGAGACCCTGTCTTAGGCCGCGATATTCTGATCCATCCCGATCTTGTGGTCCTGGCCGCTGCCATTGTTCCGCGCGATAATACGACCCTGGCCCAGATGTTCAAGCTTTCCCTGAATGAGGACGGCTTTTTCATGGAGGCCCATGCCAAGCTGAGGCCCGTTGAATTCGCTACGGAAGGTGTTTTCCTGGCCGGTATGGCCCATTACCCGAAGCCCATTGAAGAGAGCATTGCCCAGGCCAAGGCAGCGGCCTCGAGGGCCTCGGTGGTCCTTTCCAAGGAAGAACTCACGGTGGAGGGGGTGGTCTCCCACGTGAACGAATACTACTGTCTCGGTTGCGGCCTGTGTGAGGAGGCCTGCCCCTTTGGCGCCATATCCCTGGTAGAAGCGGAGGGCGGGGGAAAGGTGTCCCGGGTCCAGGCGGCCCTCTGCAAGGGGTGCGGCGCCTGTTCTGTTGCATGTCCGACCGGGGCGGCTTCCATTTTCCACTATGAGGATGGGGAAGTGCTGACCATGGTGGAAGCGGCATTGGATTGACGAATTGTAACTCTATAGCTTTTTGATAAAATGGTTCGCAACAGGTTCGGCCCACGGGGAGCCTTTTTAAGGGCTGCATAACCTTTCCGTCACCCGTGCGAACGGCAGCATGCGCGGCGAAATTCGGTCAGATGCAGCGCCGGGTGTGTCCTTTCATGGGACGGTCGATCCATCTGCCTGCAAACAATGGGTATGCCCATCCAAAAGGGCCGGTGCCGGGC
>Ga0209164_1000343_pt1 | contig 123997 bp, 133 predicted proteins | sample MTBNYHSulfiMetaG_FD_187458 | JGI IMG/M metagenome (GOLD analysis project Ga0209164, IMG submission 187458) | Enrichment culture microbial communities from rom New York Harbor, USA that are MTBE-degrading - MTBE-NYH (New York Harbor Sulfidogenic)... | ecosystem: Environmental > Aquatic > Marine...
TAGTTCCCACCGCAGTTGTCAAACTCATAAAGAGTGATCCCGCGACCGTCGGAAGGAGGCGGCGTCGTAGGGGTGGGCCTTGGGGTCGGACCCGGCGGTGGTTCTCCCCCACAGTAGTTGGGACAGCCTTTAAGCTCTTCTCCTTCTGTTCCGCTAGTACCCGAATTGCAGCAGACATTAACACAACCAGTAGGGCGTTTACCGCCCGAATTCACCGGCACGAAGATAGAGTGAATATCCGTGTGGTTGGGTACATAGGTTGTCTGGTAAGCAGGATTGCCCACATACCAAGCTCCATTGAGCGGGAAGAGACCCCATTGCCAGATTGGTCGGTTATCCACCAGATGGATGGTCACCGTCTTGGTTTCGTTAGGCCCGAAGGTTGTATAGCAGTTGGCGCAGCTGCGGACATAGGGGTTATCCCTGGTCATCCAAAAACCGCTCTCACCTTCAGGATCACTGACCCGAAGCTGCCAGTTGACAGGAGTCACTGGTATCAGACATTCGTTCTTTACCCCGAAGCTGATGGTAAAGTCAGTGGCCAAAGCATCCACATTAGAAGTAACTTGGACATCTCCTACCAGCGTTAGGGGTGGGTGGATGTATTGGAAGTATCCGCTAGGAAACGTTTTGTACTGCTGGCAGGTGGAGCCCCAGCACCTCTGGCTATTGCACCCGCAGGCGTTCATCTCACTGGCTAGAACACTGCCATTGCTGTAAACCAATTCGACATAGGCTACGTGGTTTTCGATGGTATTGACTCCGATAGAGCCTTTGACAGGAGTGGAGTCAACAACGAAGCCCGAATCTCTTGCTCGATCTACCCACTTGACTGGACTTCCCCAGCGGGCAACAGTTCCACCCGTATCCTGCCTGGCGTAACTTGCCCACCATACGCAGTTACCACTTTGACAATCATTGTTGTATGGTGGATTGGTACACGATCCATTGCAGTCTCCGTTACCAGTAGAGTCACAGGACGGCCAGTCAGCATCACAGACACAACCGGCGCTTCGGCAACAGCAGCAGAAACAGCAAGAGTAGAGACTGCTTTGATCGTTAACCCCGCAACAACGATTTGAGCTGTTGTACCAAGCTTGTACTCCAGCTAGTTGAGAAAATTCCTGGCTTGGAAGTTCACACTTTGGGCTAACACCAACAAAGCAGGTGCTCTCAACAATCTCGGTGAAGGTTTCGGTAGAGAGGGCACCTTCTATCTTGAAAATGTAGCCGCCGTGAGCCCATGCAGCCAGAAATTCTGTTGGGCTGTTCCTGGTTGCGGGAAGAACTATGATGTAAGCTGGAAGACCAGCGATAGTAGCGTTCTCCTCGTCAGGAATCTTCACCCCTTGGTCGTGGCGAGTATACTCCACGCACCAGTCACGAAGGGTTTTGTCCTTGGGCATAAGATAGATGTGTAACTCGAAGCCTTCCCCCTTCCCGGATCCAAAAGCATACAGATCACGGATGACATAATCCGGATCATCGGCTGAACCAGAGAAATGCTGTACTTCCCAGCCTGTGGGGTATGAGATAGTAAAGTTGTATCTCTCCTCCCTAAACGTTTTCCAATCCAATGGTACATATTCAGTTGTAGTTGCTGGTTCCTGAGCAATGGTAGACCCAAGGCTTTGAACAAAGGCCAAGGCAAATACCACAAATACCCCAAGAACCATAACGAGTCTTCTCCCTTTCATCGTAAATTACCTCCTCTTTCTTTACATATTCAAGTATCTTTACTCTCTATTCAATTTTTAAAGTGCTGGTTGCCAAATTGAAAGCCTTACTCCTGGCTTCGGTGTATCTCAGGCAATTCTGGCAAGCTTATTGAATAATTAAAGTTTTCAAATCTAATGCTCTCTATCATTGCGGTGAAGGTTTCGGTAGAGAGGGCACCTTCTATCTTGAAAATGTAGCCGCCGTGAGCCCATGCAGCCAGAAATTCTGTTGGGCTGTTCCTGGTTGCGGGAAGAACTATGATGTAAGCTGGAAGACCAGCGATAGTAGCGTTCTCCTCGTCAGGAATCTTCACCCCTTGGTCGTGGCGAGTATACTCCACGCACCAGTCACGAAGGGTTTTGTCCTTGGGCATAAGATAGATGTGTAACTCGAAGCCTTCCCCCTTCCCGGATCCAAAAGCATACAGATCACGGATGACATAATCCGGATCATCGGCTGAACCAGAGAAATGCTGTACTTCCCAGCCTGTGGGGTGAGAAAGAGTGAAATCATAAACATCGTCTTTGTATGCCTGCCAGTCATCGGTAACTGATGGTTGCTGGTTTTGCTTGGAAGGGGTTGGGGATGTGGGCTGAGAAGGAACGGGTTTAAATCTTCGAGAAACACCGTAGCTTAGGGCTAAGAGGAGGAGGAAAAAGGTTGCAACAATAAGGTATTTCTTGGTCATAAGGTTTTCCATGAACTAACTTTAAATACTTTAAAAACAATTGTCAAATCCGATAATTATTTCTCTCCGCGCTGGTACCGTTGACCGTACAACGGTAGGGAACTCGTTTTAGATCGCAAACCGATTACCTTAAAACCTTCCAAGCCATCAGTAGTTCTCTCCTAATTTTCATATCACCTATGCTACCGCATATTGAGTTTGTCAAGTAGTGACTCCTTTTTCCTTTTCGACATATCGCTGTTGCGATCGCATAGGCAGTTTGTCAAATACGATCACAGCGGAAGTGTGCCATAAGCTAATGAAGAGCGTTTAAGAAAGGGAATGGGCTTTAGTAAAAAAAGGCTGGTCATCTTAGGCGGAGGAAGCGGGACCTACACCGCCCTCTCAGGATTAAAAGACAGCCCCTTATGCCAGCTAACCGCCATCGTCTCCATCGCCGATTCCGGCGGGAGTTCGGGCCAACTCCGAGATGAATTTGGCATTTTACCCCCAGGTGACATCCGCCAAGCTATCGTCGCTTTAGCCGACCCCCCTATTGACTACGTAGCCCTAAGGCAGCTATTTAACTACCGGTTTAGCGCTGGAGCCGGTCTTAACGGCCATTCATTTGGCAACCTGATGCTCACCGCCCTCAAGGAAATTACCGGGTCAGAAATTAAGGCTATCGAGGCTGTTTCCCGTATGTTCCGTCTTAAAGGATCAGTGCTGCCTGTGTCCTTGGGAAAAACCCATCTCTGCGCCCGATTAGAAGACGGGACGATTATCAAAGGTGAGACCAACATCGACATTCGGCGGGTGGCTCCGGACCTTAAAATTCTTGATGTTTTTCTGGATCCACCAGTAACTCTTTACCCAAAGGCTAAAAGAGAAATCCTGGCGGCGGATTGGATCATTATCGGGCCAGGTGACCTTTATACTAGCCTCATTCCCAATTTGCTAGTCCGGGGGATCGGGCAGACCATAGCCAAATCCAAAGCCAAAATTATCTATTTTTGTAACCTGATGACCAAACACGGCGAAACGGACGACTTCGCGGCCCAAGACTTTGTAGTGGAACTCAGCAAATACCTTGGTGAGGGGGCCAAGCAGCTTAAATATGTGGTAGTCAACAACGATCTTAAAATTCCTTTGGCGGTCGCCAAAAGATATGCCAGTGAACGTTCTCAACCGGTGCGAGTAAATCCTAAACGTGCCTTTCCGCCTGGTGTAGTAGTTACAAAAGCCCCGCTAGCCGCTGCCGGTCAGCTCTGGCGACACGACCCCCATCGCCTGCAAAAGCAAGTGGAAAAAATCATACAACACCCGGCTTAGTTCTTACCCAGCATTTCCAGGCCTCTTTGAGCGTAGATATTACGATTATCGAGTAATAAGGCGGTTCTAAACTCGGCCTCGGCAGATTCCCGAAAATTTAGTTCTAAGTAAACGGCCCCTAAATTACTATGAAGAGTACTGTTATCGGGATTGAGACGAACGGCTTCTTCTAACTCGTCCTTGGCCTTAGCCACTTCCCCAGCCGTAAAATACAAGGCGGCTAGATTTTGCCGTGATTGCCACAGTCGAGGCCCATACTTGATCGCCTGAAGATAGCAGTCCACTGCTTCCTGATCGCGGCCTAAGGCATGGTAAGTGTTTCCTAAGTTATGATAGGCGTCCGCGTAGTTCGGTTTAAGACTAATGGCCGTCTGAAATTCCCGAGCCGCCATTTCCAAATCGCCGTGGCGGGTATAGTAATCACCTAAATTGTTGTGATTCTGGTGGCTACTGGGGGAAGTCCTGGCAGCCGCTAGCCATAAGTGGTCTTCGTCTTGCCAATCTTGATTACGGCGGATGGTTTGGGCTGTCAGTAGTAAAAGAATCAGGCTCAACCCAGCCCAAAAGATTTTAGGTGGTAGCCTCTCCCATACTTTCTGGCTAGCTAAAGCCACGGCCGCATAGATGCCTATGGCGGCTAAGTAGGCGTAGCGTTCAGCCACAATCCAGCTATAGCTCCACGGAAGCAGGGTTGGTACTAGGGCTAAAACAAAGAAAGCCAACCAGAAGAACGCTAAAGAGTTTTTCTTGTAGCTAAAGGCTATAAGGCCCAGAAGAATCACCGTCACCACCACCCTCGTACCATATTGAAGAGGGGAGAAATCCATTTCCGTGTGGTACAAAGTATAGCCGTAGGGCCAGAAAATTAGTTGGAGGTAGGAACTAATAGACACCGGAATCTGACGCAGTGAGTTATTAAAGACTGGCTGTTCGTAATGAATGTTTTGCAGATCCGAAATTCTTCGGTTAATTTGGGACAATAAGTAACACCCCTCGCCGAAACTAAATAGGTAGTAGGAAACAAGATACGGCCAGCTCTGGCGCAAGCGGTGGCGACTAATTTCCCAAACGGTAAGGATTAGAGGAAAGATAAAGCTTTTTTCGGAACTAAGAAGAGCCACCAGATAACTAAGATTAGAGATAATTAGCCAAGCCTTCCTGTTTTCTGCCTTTAGGTAAAGATAAAAAGCCAAGAGGAGGAAAAAAGCCGACTGGCTATAGGGGCCCCCAGAGATCCAGGTAACGGCTTCGGCTTGGAGGGGGTGAACAGCCAAAAGAGAGGCCGCCACGAGAGCTGTTGTGAAGGTAGACACTTTCTTCATAATTTGATAAAGGAGGAGAACACAACCTAGGTGAAAAGAAATATTGAGAAGATGGAAAGGCAGAGGGTTTCTCCCGCCCGCCCAATAAGCAAAATTATAGAAAAGAGATCTGACTATGGTTAATGGGTTTAACAAAACATAAGACCAAGAACCCAAATGTGGATTGCGGGCAATTGCCTCTAGATCATCGGAAACAAAGGCGTTGTCCAGGGAATTGGCGTACGCGAGTCCGGTCAATAAGACCAGAGTAGCCACCGGCAGCCATTTTTTAACCTGGGGTCTTATCATCAAACCCTATTCTACATTCTTACAAAGGGGTAAAGCTACCTTCCGTAACCGATGGCCGAACGTTTCACTATTAGGGAATGAAGACGGGGTGGCAATACGGTATAATTACCTCTGGTTACGGTGGGTGTAGCTCAATGGTTAGAGCGCCAACCTGTGGAGTTGGATGTTGTGGGTTCAAGTCCCATCACCCACCCCACCCTTCGCTAAAGCTACGGGTGGTCTTCGACCACGCTTCCTACGGGTGGTCTTCGACCACGCTTCCTACGGGTGGTCTTCGACCACGCTTCCTACGGGTGGTCTTCGACCACGCTTCCTACGGGTGGTCTTCGACCACGTTCGGCAAGAGCTAAGCGAAGGGTGTAACCCGAAGCCTTGGCGAAGGGTTACGAACATCTTGATGAATTACTACGTCTACCTAGTAAGATTAGGCAACGGCGACATCTACACTGGGTCGACACCGAACCTCAGACGTCGGATTAAAGAGCACGTCGAAGGTAAGTGCCCGACTACAAAAGCACTTAGACCTATCAAACTTATATGGTATTGCGCTTTTAACAGCCGACTGAATGCCAGACAGTTCGAAAATTATCTTATAGTGAGAGTAGTCAAGGAAATATAAAATGGCAAGATACTAGGAACAAACAACCGATTCGCGCCCGTAGCTCAATGGTAAAGCAGTGCCCTCTTAAGGCACTGGTCGGACGCTCGAGTCCTCCCGAGTGGTGCTGACGCAGAATTTAGTGTGGCTTCACCAGAAGCTTACTTACTTTTTCTTGCAGCCGCAGCCGCACGTGTCACAACACATAGCCATTTCCTCCTAAAATTAATAAAACAAGTACAGTTTTATTCGGGTTGGTGCCGAAGAGAGGACTTGAACCTCCACGGCCTTGCGGCCACAGCGACCTGAACGCTGCACGCCCGCCTGCCAAGCCTGGTGCCGCAGGGGAGAGTCGAACTCCCAAGGGCTTTCGCCCACAGCGTTCTGAACACTGCGTGTCTGCCAGTTTCACCACTGCGGCACGGCGGGCAGGCCCGCCTGCCAACGACTGGCACGTCGGGCAGGTCTGCCAATTCCGCCACTTCGGCTTACCTGTAGATTATACGATCTTTATCTAAATTTTTCAGCTATAATACAAATAATCCTATTCAATGAGGCTCGTAGTGATTAGAGGTCCGACCTCTCAGATGGCGTCACTAAAGGTTTATAGAGGTCGGACCTCTACGAAAACTAGCACGGAGAGGTGCCAGAGTGGACTACTGGGCTTGTCTTGCTCTTAGTCCTCCGAAGCCTTGAGCTTGCCGAAAGGCGAAGGAGGAAAAAACAGAAAACTTCCATACCCGGAGAGGTGGCTGAGTGGACTAAAGCGCTGGTCTTGAAAACCAGTACTGCCGCAAGGTAGTCGGGGGTTCGAATCCCTCCCTCTCCGCCAGACTTCACTAAAGTTTCGTCTGGCGCAACCAGCGAAAATTTAGGCTGAAGTCTGAGCGTCCGCCGAAGCCCGCAGGGCGAATGAGGACGCCATGCACCACGCTGGGCGCATGGCTGCGGCCACTCCGAAAGCAAGGTCCAACGTAACCTTCGGCCATTCAAAGGAGTGTCCTGAGCGAAGTCGAAGGACAAAGCCCACGCTGAGCGTGACTGCGCCAGGTCACTAAAAGCCGAAGTAACCACCATGACTAACGAAGTTGTTAAGTACATCAACAAGCAAAAACCCCCGAAAAAAGAAATATGCCTGGCGCTGAGAAGCATCATTTTAAAGACTTGTCCGGGGATAAAGGAGGAAATGAAATGGGGAGCGCTGGTTTACGGCGAGGGCAAGTTCTATATTGGGGTTGTAAAATATGGAGTCAATCTTGGCTTTGCCATAAAGAGCCTAAGCCAAGAAGAGATCAATCTTTTTGAGGGTCAGGGAACGACAATGAGACACGTAAAAATAACCAAGCTAGAAGAAATCGATGAGCCAAAGCTTGCTAAGTTGATTAAAATGGTTCACAAGAAAGCTATTTGTAGTTCTTGTAAATAACTCTTAGTTTCCTGAAAGGAAGGTTTATGGATACTACCCAAACCCCCGAGTGCTGCCCAAAGTTCGATCCGGCTCCTTGGGATAACCAAGAATTTACCTGGGATAACAAGAAATTTATCAAAGACAAAGTTTTTGCTTTGTTCTTTATGCCCCTTAATTTTGGCTCCGTAATGAGGAGACTTGATGAAAAAGTGAGACGGGGCGAAGCAAACACCCCCGACCATCTTTGCCTTTCCGACCATACCTCCAAATTCAACATGGATGTATACCTTGCGGTAGATAAGGAAATTCCTGGTGCGGAAAACGTCACCTTGAGCGGGCAGTTTTACAGCAAAGTTTACGAGGGGCCTTTCCAAGACACTGGAAAGTGGTGCCAGGACTTTGAAGGTATAGTAAACGGTAAGGGGCTAAAGACTAAAAAATGGTATATGTGGTACACCACCTGCCCCAAGTGCGCCAAGAAGTACGGTAAAAACTACGTGGTTATAATGGGTGAGATAAAGAATGGAAATTAACTAAATTTGACTAAACCCTTATGGCTCATAAATTACTTAAACTAGGAACAGTTTTGCAGGAACTCCATAATTATTCCTGGAATAAGGACAGTGTTTTTCTTCAAGACGAGTATCCGTGGAATCCTAGTTCTGTATGTGCTGTTTTGCAACCCCAGGACAAGGATTACGAACCCAATGAAATTGATCTTGATTATGCCAAACGGAACGATCTTAAAGAGACTTTGTCGGTACGTACAGCGCAACAGATTGTAGAAAATGCAAGGCAACAAAAAAAGGGAATCAGCGAATCTGAGCTGGTGGATGCTTTTAACTACTATTTTGGAAATGATGCATTCATTCTTTTTTAACTTTGGTGTCAGCGTCGCCTAACACGGGCTATACGGCAGATTAATAAAAAATCATGACTTCGTATAGCCAGAAACATTAGGCGAAACCTATTGGTGTCTTAGCAGTTTTAAAGAGAGAAGTTGTATAATAAACCCGTGAACACCTACAGCTGGTATAGCCAACTGATCAAACCATCCTGGGCCCCACCGGCCTGGCTTTTTGGGCCGGTCTGGACCGTTCTGTACGCTATTATCGCCCTAACATACGGTACTCTGTTCTACAAGGCTTTTAAGGGGGAGCTGGCCTGGAAGCTAACCTTGCCTTTGGCGCTTAATCTTGTCTTTAATTTGGCTTTTACACCTATCCAGTTTGGTTTGAGAAACAATTTTTTGGCCGCCGTGGATATTTTACTTGTCGTGGCCACTCTTCTTTGGGCCTTTGCCGCTATCTGGCAAAAAGGCCCCCAACTTAGGTGGGTGGTGTACGCCAACCTTCCCTACTTTTTGTGGAGCGCTTTCGCCACAGTTTTGCAGCTAACGATTACTTTTTTAAACAGATAATATGTTCTTAAAGTTCTATCTTGTCGCCCTTTCCACCCTTTTGGCCTTGGATGCGCTTTGGCTGGGTTTGGTGGCCAAAAATTTCTATCAGCGGCAGATCGGTTTTCTTTTGGGGGCAAAGTTTATCTGGCCAGCGGCCGTTGTTTTTTACCTAATTTTTGCCTTGGGAATAGTTATTTTTGTGGTGGTGCCGGCCACGGAGAGCGGTTCCTGGAAGCAGGCCCTCCTGCTGGGCGGCCTATTTGGGCTTATTGCCTACGCCGCCTACGACCTTACCAACTTGGCTACCATAAAAAACTGGCCCCTTTTGGTAACCATTGTCGATATGGCCTGGGGAGCCTCTTTGGCAGCTGTAGTTTCGGTGGTAACTTGGGTAGTCTTTGCCAAGATCAAATAAAGGCTCTGCTTTTGTTAAGGAGTATAATTGGGCCGTATGGAGAGTAAGTTAAAGCGGGCCGCAAAAGTTGTGGCTCTGGTGCTGGACCCCAAATTCGCCCAATGTAAGGCTTGCGTTGAGCAATGCGAGAAAGACTTTCCCCAAGACCAGATCCAGCCCACCCAATGCGAAAGTAGTTGCGCCGAGTAAGGGTATTCTGTGGCAGAGTCTTTTGATGTAATTATCGTTGGCGCCGGGCCGGCCGGTCTCAAGTGTGCTGAAACTTTAAAAGATAGTGATCTTTCAGTCCTCCTCCTAGAAAAAAATCCTGTCATTGGCCCCAAAGTCTGCGCTGGAGGCTTAACTGGCTTGGCAGATAGCCAAGATTACCCTCTTTCGCAAACCCGCTCTTTCTCCCAAGCTCAAGTTGTTATTAACGGCCGTTCCTACTTCCTTAATTTTAAACAACCTCTCCGAACCGTAAACAGAGTCGACCTGGGCCGGTTTCAACAATCCAAATTAAGGGGAGCCACCAATATCGACATTCGCCTGCAAACAGAAATTACCGCCGTAAACTTTCAATCGGTGGACACGAATCGAGGCCCTTTTAGGTACCGCTATCTCGTAGGGGCCGATGGGGCTAATTCTTTAGTGCGGCGCTTTCTTAACCTACCCTTTAAACCTTATTTGGCTCTTTGCCAATCTATCCCCCAAATTACCCACGCCCTGCTGGCTGTTATGGACACGGCCGGCCTTGATTTGGGATACCTCTGGTCATTTCCGCATCAGACTTACACCAATGTGGGGGTCGGCTACGATCCCGCTTTGATCAGTCGACTCCGGGCCCTGGGTTTTTTGAAGAATTATCTGGTGAAGGGAGGCTACTCTTTCTTTGATCACAAGCTTCAGGGAGGGGTCCTTAACTGCAGTTACCGAGGGTGTGTTTTTGGCCGAATTTTTTTGGCCGGGGAGGCGGCTGGGCTTACTTCGGCTGCTACGGGGGAAGGCATTAGCTACGCTTTATCTAGTGGGGCAGAAATCGCCTATAAAATTTTAGAACCTAAATATCGAATGCCCATACTTAGACGCTGCCTAAAGTTTAAGAGGCGGCAGGAAAGAGCTTTTAATATTTTGCAAAAAATTCCAGGCCGAGATAACTTTATCCGCCTAGCCCCCTACCTCTTTAACCTTGGTTTCTCGCAGAGTATTTTCGGATTCTGTAACTCACCGGCTGCTTCTACACCTCGGGAGTGTTAAGGGGTTAGGTTGCAGCCTAAGCAAGTTTTTACACTCCCGAAGTGTAACGTACAAACTACTAGACTAAAATAAAAACTAACAACTTGTTTTAATAAACAGCATGCGGGATAACGAGCCTCTAAGTAGTCTTACGGCCTTTACTGGATTTCTTCTTTCAATCATCGGACTAGTATTGTTAATCGCCTTGGCTTCTCAATACGGAAGGGTGAGGCACACCGTGGGTTTTTCCGTTTTTGGCTCGGGGTTGATACTTCTGTATCTGGTGAGTGCCATCTACCACTTCCTGCCAAAAAACAAACGCGCCAAAGAAGTTTTTCGGGTACTTGACCATGCGATGATCTATGTTCTAATCGCTAGTACCTATACCCCTATCACGCTACTGATTCCGCAGAGGGGTTGGGGATGGAGTCTCTTTGGCATTATTTGGGGCTTGGCCTGTGTCGGAATCATTTTAAAAATTGCCATAAAAAACGAACAGACCTGGTTTGTCCCTCTGCCGTACATAGCCATGGGCTGGTTAGGAATTATTGCTCTCCCGGTTTTGCATAAATCCTTACCGTGGATTGGTCTTAGGTGGCTGCTGCTCGGAGGTATTTTATATACTTTCGGAGTAATATTTTTTATCAAGGGGAGCCTTCCCCAAAGAAAACGATGGTTTGGAATGCACGAGGCTTTCCACCTTTTCGTAATAGGGGGCAGTCTCTCTCATTTCTGGTTTATGATTAGGTATTTGCTTTATGTTTAATTCGAATCCCTTATTTGGTAGTATACTGAAGAGTATGAATAACAACCAAAATCAACCAAGAACTATCGCCTCCTTGCTAATTCTCACTTTGGTCATTAGTGGGGGAGTGGGTTTATGGTTCTATCGATCTCAAAGAGGGCTAAGACCTACTGGTTTAAACCCTCCTCCTAAAGTTTCGGACCAACCCCTAGAAACCATCGGCGGCCAGCGAGACGAGCACGGTTGTCTTGGGCCGGCCGGTTATTCCTGGGATCAAGAAGTAGGTGCTTGCCTGCGAGCCTGGGAGCTGGATACAGATGCCAAAGAAGCTGCGCGAATGGCGGTGAGTCACCTTGGCTCTAGTTATGCTTTAACCATAATCGAGGTTTCGGCCACCGAAACGCCGGGCCCGGGCTGCTACCTAGTTACTATGGAAAAGGGGGTAGCCAGAGATCAGGTGGAAGTAAAGCTCGATAACTGGCAGGTGGTTGCCTCCCCCCAATGTGGGCTGGAGAGCTGTCACGGCTTAGACCTAACCTGCGGCTCCAATGTTCCCCAAGTATGCGATCTTATGTACCAGCTAGGGGATCGCTGCCGGCAATTTGCCCACTGCCAAATATTAAACAGCCGCTGCGAGCTGGTGCTGGACCCAAAGTTCGCCCAATGTAAGGCTTGCTTTGAGCAATGCGAGAAAGACTTTCCCCAAGACCAGATCCAGCTCACCCAATGCGAAAGTAGTTGCGCCGAGTAGTAATAGCCCGCGGCACCTACTTCTTACAACTCGATGGCGTTAAGGGGCGTGCTTGCAACCTAAGCAAGCTTTTACACTCCCGAAGTGTAGTGTACAATAGTGTTTATGGACTCTACGCGAGTGGTGGTTTTGGCTGCCGGCCAAGGCAAGCGCATGAATTCGGATTTACCCAAGGTTTTACTCCCTTTGGGAGGGGAGCCTCTAATTAAGCATTTGCTAACCGGCGTGGAGCAAAGCCAACTGACTAAGCCGGCGGTAGTGGTGGTCGGCTACCGAGCCGAATTGGTTCAACAAACCCTGGGGGCAAACCACCACTATGTGCTTCAAAAAGAGCAGCTGGGCACCGGCCACGCCGTTTTGGTGGCCGAGTCGGCCCTGCGCGGCCAGGCCGAACATATTATGGTTCTTTACGGAGATCACCCGCTGGTAGATGCTACCACTATCAATCGCCTTATTCAGGCTCATCTGGAAGGGGAATCGGTACTTACCATGGGTACGATCAAGATCCCCGATTTTGAAAAGTGGCGCCAAATTTTTTTGAGTTACGGCCGAATAGTCCGAGACGAAAGGGGAGAGATCAGCCAAATCGTGGAATACAAAGACGCCACCAAAGAGCAACAGGGCATTACCGAAGTAAACCCCAGCTACTTGTGCTTTGACTCCGAATGGCTGTGGGAGAATCTTAAAAAAATTTCTAACACTAACGCCCAAAAGGAATACTACCTTACCGACTTGCCGGCTTTGGCCAGAGCCCAGGGTAAACGCATTGCCAGCGTGGAAGTAAAACCCGAATCCGGCCTGGGAGCGAACACCCCGGAACAACTGCGGTCCTTGGAGGAATTTTTGCTACCCAACGGTGTTGTCGGGAATCGGGGAGGGGGAACTTAAACGCCTTTCCAAATATTGGCGGTATTTTTGGGCCATATCGGGCCGGGCTAGCCCTACTTCAGTGTTGGCTACCAACCATTCGTATTTATCTCCCAAATCAAACCGCTTGCCTTCGTACCGCCAACCCAAGACACCACCCTCTTGCGCCATTCTTAAAACTCCATCCACATAATATATTTCCCCGTTGGGGCGGGGTCCCACTTTCTCTATCTCTGTGAAAAAACGGGGCGTCAAAATAAACTCCGTGTTTACGGCCAGTTGACTAACAGTTTCCTCCAACGAAGGCTTTTCCACCAAATGTTCCAACTGATAAAGTTTTTCCGAGATTTTTGGCCCCACAAACATACCGTAGTTTTTCATCCTCGCCTTGTCTTCAACATACTCCATCGCCAAAACTGGTTTTTGGTGTTGATCCCACACGCTCACCAGTTGCCTTGCCACAGGTGTTTGGGAAAAGATGACACTGTCCCCCCAGTGCACTAAAAAGGGCTCGTCGTTGTCAATAAACGGGCGGGCGCAGGCAATGGCGTGGCCGGTGCCTTTAATTTCCCTTTGCCGAATAAAAGCAATTTCGGCCATATGGGCGATGCTTTTGATCTGATCACACAGTTCTTCTTTGCCGCTCTGCCACAGGCGGTGCTCTAGTTCAAAATTGTTGTCGAAATGGTCTTCAATGGCCCTCTTGCTCCAGCCGGTAATAATAATAATTTTTTTGATACCCGCCGAGACCAGCTCCTCCACCACATACTGAATCACCGGCTTGTCCAGAAGCGGGAGCATCTCCTTGGGCATAGCTTTGGCTTGGGGAAGAAAGCGAGTGCCGTATCCGGCCGCAGGAATAACGGCTTTAGTAAGGGGGCGGTAGTTCATAATAGCCAGTTTGATCGCTCATCGGCCCCCCTTCGCTCTTACAGAGCTTCGGCGGGCACCCAGTCCTTTACTTCTACAGTTTTTAGTGGCTGTGCCATCCGAAGCTCGCCTAAAGCGAGCGTAGGATGGTGCGGACGAGAGGACTTGAACCTCCACGACCTTTCGGCCACAGCCACCTCAAGGCTGCGCGTCTGCCAATTCCGCCACGTCCGCATTTGGAGCGGGAGAGGGGATTCGAACCCCCGACCTTCTCCATGGCAAGGAGACGCTCTAGCCAACTGAGCTACTCCCGCTCTACTGCAGATTATATCGACATCTACACCTCGATTCAACAGTTTTCAGCAATATCGCACCCTAAACTCCTCTAAAGAAATTTACATACTGCCTATGCGATCGCAACATCGATATGTCAAATGACAAAAAAGCCACTGAAGGACTGCAAGTCCTGGGATATCTGTACAACATCACCAGCCTAGCCACCGCGTCTGACTCAGATTACGATGTCGTCCGCGCTATGGGAGAGACCCTTGGTTTTGACTTTGAGAAAGCCATCGGGGAGTAAATGCTCGCTCGCTTTTTCAAGCCTCAGGAACCACTTTCCTGAGGCCTTTTTTTCTCAAATTTGCTATAATTTTCCTACCAAGCCGAGGTAGCAAAGGTGGTCAATGCACCGGTCTGAAAAACCGGCTATGTCAGTTCGACTCTGACCCTCGGCACCACGTAAAGATCTTAGAGCTTTACAGTGCCACGTGGTCGCCGTAGGCGACTTTACGTGGCCGGAACGTCAAAGTCGCTAAGATCCACGTGGCGCCGCCACTGGCTATACACCATGACCCAACTTAACCAAGTTTATAAATGCAACATCTGCGGAAATACTGTCGAAGTCATTAAAGCCGGTGCCGGCCAATTGGTTTGTTGCGGCCAGCCGATGCAGCTTTTACCTAAGAATCGCTCGGTAGAAGATCAGCCAAATAACCCCCAAACTGCAGACTAAATCCCTTATCTTATGTTATAATCGGCTAATCAAAATCGAAGAGGAGGGAGAGCTATGAAGAGCCGGGGAGTTTGTCTTCTCCTTGTTGTCATTGTAGTTATCTCAATCGAACAGCCTCTCCTAGCCGAGGGGTCGCTCTACTGGTTGCCCTATTCCAAAGGAATCCGAGCCTTCAACACCCAAGGGCCTTATATGGGCAATCACGAATATTTTGCTATTGATCTCAAGGCGGAGTATCCCGGTTACAACCAGTGGCATCCGGCGCCAATCGCAGCTGCCGAAACCGGGGTGTTAGTCTACTACTGCGACCGCCACGAGAAAGGGGCAGAGCAAACCAACATTCTCATCTTAGGCCACGGGGAGATGGGGAACGACGGCCAATTTCCCGAGTACTCCTGGTATGTTCACCTTGAGAAAGATTCGGTTCCTAGGGAACTTACCATTGGTCAGGTGGTACAAAGGGGAACCGTCATCGGTCTCGAAGGGCACAATGGCCCTTCAACCGGAATCCACCTGCATTTCGGGGTAACGAGCTTTCTCGAACCAACTTTTCTCTGTGTGGCAGGAAACTCCATAGCCCAAATGCCAGAAAGTTTTCAGCTCCTGCCAGGAGGGGAGAGAAAGTACTTCTACCAGCCGTTCAGTTTCCACGAATACCACCAAGTCGAGGAATGGCCGGTAGGAAATTGGGTCGGGTCACAAAACGAGCCATAACCGCCTTGGTTATGGCGTAGCCTTACACCTCGGGAGTGGAGAAGGTTGGCTAGACTGTATCTACGGTCTTTAACACTCCCGAGGTGTAATAACTAGTAATAAGCGTCTACCAAATACTGCTGGACCATGCGGGTAGTGTTAAAAAAAGAGGCGTTAAAGGCAATGGTGTGGCGCATAATGTCCTGCCACTTTTCCGGCTCGTCGCAGAAGGTCGGGAGGATCTTCTTCTCCAGCTTAGTGTACAAGTCTTCCTCCGTTTCTTGTTCTTCTTGCGAATCCTCTAACAAATCTTCTGTGGGAATTTGTTTACCAATAGTCCACCCGGTAACCCCTTCCAAGTGGCCCTCCAGCCACCAACCATCCAAAGTGCTGCATTGAGGGATGCCGTTGTGGGCGGCCTTCATACCACTGGTGCCCGACGCTTCAAAGGGGCGCAGGGGGTTGTTTAGCCACAGATCAACGCCGCTGGTTAAAAGCTTGGCTAGCCTGATGTCGTAGTTTTCCAAAAAAATCACTTTTACTTCAGGTGCCAACTCTTTTTGGGCAGCAAAAACCTCTTTAATCAGTCCTTCGCCGCGCATATCAGTCGGGAAGGCCTTACCAGCAAAAATAATTTGCAAGCCGCCGTATTTTACGGCCAAACGACGAAGTCGGTCTGGCTGACTCAAAATCAGGGTCGACCTTTTATAGGGGGCAAAACGACGAGCAATCCCTATAGTGAAATCCTTGTAGGTCAAATGAGGCTGCTCTCCGCGATTAACCTCGTCAATTAGTCTTCTTTTGGATTCCTGATGGGCTTCCCAAATTTCTTGGTTGGGAATGCCTAAAGCATAGCGGAGAGCTGAAGGATTAGTCTCCCAACCGTGAAGGTAGCGATCAAAAAGACGCTGAAAGTCGGGACTCGTCCAAGTCCGGGAGTGGACGCCGTTAGTAATGGCTTCGATGTGGTGGCCCGGAAACAGTTTCTTTGTCACCTGGCGGTGGCGTTGGGCTACACCGTTGACAAAAAAAGCGCTGTTAAGAGCCAGGCGAGTAGTATTTAACTGACCTTTGTCAAAGTCGGCTGTCAGAAAAAAGCGGCTGTACATCTTGGGGACCACTGTCTGCAGAAGTTTTTTGGAAAAGCGGTCATGGCCACCTGGCAGGGGAGTGTGCGTAGTAAAAACACAAGACTGGCCAACTTGCCGGCGAGCGATGACCGCCGTTTTAAGCCGGGCTTCCCGGCAAAGTTCCATCAGTAAAAAGGCCGAATGACCCTCGTTAAGATGATAGCGGTGAAGACTGTGATAGCCCAAAGCTCGCAATATTTTGAGCCCCCCAATCCCCAAAATTAGCTCTTGGTACAGGCGGTACTCGTTGTTGCCCCCGTAGAGGTAGCTGGTCAGCTGGCGGGCGTAGGAATCGTTCTCGCCAAAGTTGGTGTCCAAAAAGTAGACCGGAACGGTAAAGCCGCGCGTACCTTCCACCAGGTACTGCCAAGCCCGAATCTGCAACGAGCGCGTGGTTAGTTTTAAGGTCACTTTGGCCGGGGTTAAGGACAGCAGTTCCTCTTTGGACCAATTTTCCGGTTCTTCCACCTGATTATGCTGCGCGTCGAGTTTTTGCCTAAAGTAACCGCGCTCGTTGAGCAAAGTTACCCCGACCACCGGTAGCTCCAGGTCGGCGCAGGTTTTAAGGGTATCTCCAGCCAAAATACCCAAGCCCCCAGCGTAGGTCGGCATCCTTCCGTCTAAGCCCACTTCCATAGAGAAGTAGGCGATTTGGGCAGGTTGCTTCTTCATACTCAAAGACAGTTTAGCAAAAACCACCTTCAGACCCTAGACCCAAAAGTAGCAATTTTACCTGTAACATTGTAAAATCGGCCAAAAGGAACGGTATTAAGGGCTTTCAGAAGAGAAAGGAGACACAAAATGGACAGCGTAGTGACAGAGAGACTAGAGTTGGTAACGAGGGATATAGCTAGGGGGCTCGATCTGCCGTCAATCAGGCATCTGGTCGAGGTTAGCGAGAGGTGTTCCATGGCCGTGCTTCATCAGCAAATTTCCGTGCGTATGGCCATGAACCGGGGGGTGAGTCCCTTCCCCACGAAAGTGATATTGCAGGAGGTGAGGAAGTGGCTAGATAACCCCGAGACGAGCTCTTTGCTGGAAATGCTAGAACTCGGGAACAATCGGCTGGCAACGACGGTCAGTCTAGCTGTTTATAACCATTGCCTTGCCCACTATCTTAATCGCTTCAACGCGGCAACAGAGAGGGTGACGATTCGAGAGGATCTCGAGGGAAAGCTAAGGGCATTAGTAGAAGGATCTGTTGACCCCGCCATTCTCGCCTCCACCCTGCTCGGTCTAGTTCAAGGCTTCTTTGAAGCCAAGGAGCTGGCTGTTCGCTGGGCTCTGGGGGATGAAGGGACAACCATGCGCCCATTATTGCAGGCCTTCGCCGACCTGAAGGATAGTGTAGCCTCCGAAGAGACCTTGGGCCCACACCAACCTCTTTACGAAGCAGTCCGTCAGTTTACTCTCAGGCACACAAGCCGAGGGTCTACTAATCCGAAAAAAGCAGGGTGTGAAAACTAGGACCAATACCCCAAGCCTCGGAGAGCAGAACCACCTCCGAGGCCCTTTTTTGTTTTTAGCGCCCGATTCGCCCGTAGGCGAACCTATAACACTTTACACCCTTCGGGTGTAAATTCATTTGTCTTCCGAAAAAATAAATTTAACCCTCTCCCAAACCAAACTTACTTACCAAGGTTGGCTTAGGAGAAAGGGGAGACACCGCCCGCACTGGCGCTAATCTGCCTCCCGCATTCTCTCCTTTCCTTATCTCCCCCTCGTTATATCTTTCGGGCCTGCCCTCGGCGCAGCCAGTGGCAGATGGACAGCCCGTAGGCATAGAGTGGACATTTTCTCTTGAGGCAGGGATCCTGACACCCTGCCGGCGTCAGGTCACTCAACGCCAAGATGGCTGCGTTGACGACCTGCTGCAGGCTCAGTGACGTTGGGGGGACTCTAGGGGCAGAGTCGCTTCCGTTCAAAATCATCAGTCCCCTCTTTTCAAAGTGCCACTGAGGCACATCCACCAACGTTCCGTCCTCTCTTAGCTGCCTCCACTCCCAAACATCCCTCCGAGAACCTTGCTCCTCAACTCGAAGAATCGCAACGAGATCACTCAGCACAACTTCGGGAGTACAGCACTGATCAGCTAGGATGATAGTCTGGCCGCTAATCCTTCTTACTACGACTATGTGGAGATTGAAGGCTCCTCCAAAATGCTTGCGCACCGCCCTCACGATTTGAGGGTTATCGGATTCGACAACCAGAAGTGTACGGATACCACCAGAGAAGGGGACCGCGATTTGCCGAGCTCCACTCTCCTCAAGTTCCGAAAGTGCTTTTTGAAATACCACTTCTCTTTGGTAAAGAGCCTGAAAAACTGGCTCCAACCACGCTAGGACAGCCTGCGGAGGTAGGACTTGGTTCATTGCCCGTATGCAGTCGGCTAGGTGCATGTAACCGCCCCTGCCGGCCAGATCGTTTTCTCTTACTGCCGAAAGCATCCTCTGCACCGCAGGATCTTGCTCAAGGCCAAGATCCTTGGCGACGAGGTCGGCGGCACAAAGGCGTCTTCCCTCAACCACGTGGTCATCCCAGTCATTACCTCCAACGCCAATGACCCATATTCCTCGGTGGCGCAACTCACCCTCACTGGACTCCGAGAATGGGTCTCTGTCAGTGATTTGCACTACTCTTACCTCAGAAACCTTCTTGCGCGCGTTTGAGAGTAGGAGTAGTGCAGCAACCAGATCGTCCAGATGGGGCCCAGGATGGACCCACACCTGGTCGATGTTCATAAAACACCCGTTCTCGTTCACAGTAACCCTCCTTTTTTCTTCTTACCTTTTTTGGTTTTCTCAAAGCCCAATTGGCCTTGGATAAGGCGCATTCTACCACACTATAAGACCAGTCGCAAGTGAAAAAAGAAGGGTAGGACATTTAGCCTACCCGTAGGAAAACCGAAAAAGCTACCGCCTCCTCAAACCTCGACTGCACACCCCTGTGTTAGAAGCTGGCGCACCGCCGGTAGACACTGGGAAAGAGCGCTCAACGCGCTGATCTGTTGATGGATAGCAGGTATGCTTGCTTCCCTTCCCCTAATCTGCTCGGACACCCAAACTTCAACCTTCTTTAGCAACCTGGTCAGTTCTTCTTCCACCCCCTCGGCCAAGCCGCCGGCGTCCTCAATCTTTAACAGCTCAGAGGCTATAAACCCGAGGTTAGTTGACACCACCTGCGGAGAAAGCTGCAGGACCACCCAGCGATGTCTACAAAACAACTCACAGCTGAGGGTCATTTCTTGACCCTCAGAAGCAACCACGACAGTTACCGCGTTACCCTCAAAAACCCTGCGCGCTGTCATCTCTCCCTCCTTGACTAAAGATATAACTTTTTTCTCTGAACTCCTTCACCCAACCTCTAGTGCGAATGTAAGACATCTCACCAATAGTGTCAACCACCCAGTACCCCTCCAAATTACCCTTTTTTGAGGTTGGACCTCTATTTACCCCTTACCTAGGCCTTAGAAAGAGGTTCAACCTCTATTAAAAGACGGTCCGGGTTGCCTTTTTACCCCTTTCCGCTAGAATGCTACCAAACTTATATAAAACTGAAAACCAAAAAAAGAAGAAGGAGCAGCTTAATGCCTAGAAAAAACAAATTTGGAAAAAAACTACAGCCTACCCCAGCTCAAATGGCCTTAGCCGAGCTGCTCCGTGACAAGAAGCAAGCTCGTCAAAGAGTAAAGGCCGTCATTAGATTATCTTTGACCGACGGAAACCTATGGGAATTTAACGGTCGCGGTCGGGTGTCAAAACTTACTTTCCTACAGCACCTAGGTTTCCCACCCAAGATGTCGACTACCCGAGTCTCTTTCTACTGGCACGCTCTTACCAAACAGGGAGTTATTTTCGACTTCTGCGCCTACAAACCGATCCTGGTCCTCGAGGCTCTCGGTTACGACCCACCGACCTGGTTTAAGCTGCAGATAACCTCCGGTTTAGGGGTAAGAACGATGGCCAGAAAACTTACCCAAATGGTCAGAGAATCAGGGGGGCTGGTTGTAGTAAATGAAAGCTCCATTAAGCGAGCCCTCAGCAAAATTCCGATGCTACCGTTAGAAAGAAAGCGCACTTTTTTGGACTTAGCTGAATCCAACCCACAGGAAGCCACAAACAGGTTAATTCAGGCTATGAAACTGGCCCTCCGGAATCCTAAATCCTGGCACCCAAACAGCGGGAACCTTATGAAGCGGCCCTTTCTGGAGCATCTCGGCTTTATTGGCTACCGGAGCTATAGCACCTACGGCCTTCTTTGGGGAAAGGTAATGGCCACTGGCCTGTGGGACCCGATCTGGACGCATAAGGCTGTCTTTGCCCTTAAGGCTCTTGGCTATGATCCCGTAGAGTGGGTGAAGGAAGCCGGTCGTCAAAAGAAGAGCGTCAGAGTGATCGCCGAGGAGATCAATGGTCTTTTAGTCGAAGCCGGCGCCGTTATCATAGTGGGCGTAGACGCCGTCCGAGACCTAAAAAGACTGGCTTGCCAAAAAAGGTAGATTAGAGCCCATATTTTCCGAAAGATATAGTCCCAGTATCTCTCGGTTTCTTTTTTAACGAGTCACTAACTGGCTTGTAGCCTCGTCCCAGCACTCCGGGACCATAGAGGTAGGAAAATCGTAATCCTCAATGTTGCTACACATTACTGACCCATTACCATCGGCCACAATCTTCCACGCCCCAGCCACCTTGGCGGCTAACCACCAACCGCCGCTGATTTCCCCGGCAAAACGAACGCCACCATTAGCGTACTGACCTGTGTTTTCGGTGATGGTCACGCTTACATCTTCGAGGTTTCGACTATATTTGTCGGCAAAAGCCTGGCGAATAGCCTCCAGGTCGCTCAGAGAAGGCGGCGGCTCTTCAGAGCTCTCCTCCGAACTAGGCAAAGCCGGTTCGGGTTCTGAGTCAGAGGCTGAGCCAGCCGCCGGAGCCCCCACACCAGAGGGGCTCGCCTCGTGGGATTCGGTAGCTGGAGGAGCTTTTTCTTCCGACTGGGGCTGAGTCCCTTGCTGGTAGGCCCAAAAACCAAAGGCACCTACGGCAATAAGAATGAGCGCCGCCGCTACCGCCAAGAAAGCGGGCACAAACCCTGGAGTAGAGGGACTCGAACTTGATGAAGAGGTAAGATTTTCTTTGGCGGCCATATATCCTCTTTAAAATTATCCCGTTTACGAACACTTTAGTCAACCCACTCTCGACTAACACCCGAAGGGTGTAAAAAGGGAGAGGGGCTAGAAAATCTCCCCAGCCCCTCGTTAACGTTAGGCTGTCTTTGCCATTGGCAAAAAACGCAAAGCAACAGCTTCGAGGTGACCCGTGTATGTACACAGATCTCTAAGAAGGTTGGTGATAGCTTGAACAGCCTTCCTGATGTCACTGACCTTGAGCGAGTCAGGTAGCGCCTCCGCCACCGCCTGTGTGTCCTTGCTAGCGAGCGCCCGCTCGAATTCTCCCTTCTGACACTCTAGCGTTTGCCTAGCCTTGTCGCATAGCAGTATCAACTCTTCGAGAGCTCCAGATACGAGATGGCCATCCTCGGTGTAGACGAGGTCATAAAGGCAACACTTCAAGGCACTCAGCGGCCTGCTGTACCTGTCTCTATCAGCGCAGCTCATCATCGATGGTGAGCACAGTTGGACAGACCGCCAGTATATTTGCTCGCCCTCACACCAGGCAACCTCTCCATTGATGCTCCAGGTGCTCAACTCCCACCAAACCGCCAAACTCGCCAACTCGCCTTTCAACTCGAAATTCCTAGGCATCGTTCCCTTTCCCTTCTTTCTCTTGTATAAACAGCCTATCTCCGACCTTTACCTAAAATCTAAAAGAATCTTTCCACAACCAAGCTTCTCTGTCAATAATATAAGACCATGCTTTACTACTTTACACCCTTCGGGTGTTAGGTAGAATAGTCTATCGCCAAATCTCCCAAGAGTAGTTGTTCGTCTTTGTAAAGCATAGATTCGACAAACCTGCGGTAATCGGCCATCATTCCAGCCTCCCGTAACCAGTTTTCCACATCCCCCTTATCCACCTCCACACCGAAAGGAGACTTTACACCCGAAGGGTGTATAAGATTAAGCCACTCTTTGTAAGAGGAGAAAAGATAATCCTCAGGAAGTAGAGCACCGTTAGAATTCGTCTGAGAGGATTTGCAGGGATTAAGATGAACATACCGCGTTACCTGAAGTAATGATTCCAACGAAGTTATACCCTTAGCTTTAAATGGTCCTTGGAACAAGCTTCCCACCCTTTTGTTTTTAGTGTTGAAGTATTTTGTATAGCTGTTGGAGATATCGGACATAAACGCTGTTATGGAAGTTTCTGTAACGGGTTTTATAACGAAGTGATAATGATTTGGCATCAGGCAATAGGCAATAAGGTGAACACGCAAAGTTCCTACACCCTTCGGGTGTATGTCTAGGTATAGCTGCTTGGCTTTTTCGCAAAGAAGATGGAATTGGGAGTAACGAATGGTTTGGGTGTAAAGATAGTAGTTAACCGTCTCGATAAAGCGACTGTAGTCGGCCCCGCTGGTGAAAACAGGGCGTTTTTCGACTCCGCAATTATAGATGTGGTAAAAAAGCTCAGAAGGAAAAAGTCGCGGCTTAGTGGCCATAGGTATATTCTACCTCGTTTTACACCCGAAGGGTGTTAGGAGTTAGAATCATCGTTTTTTAGAACTCACGGAAAACTACTCTTGTTGAGGGTGTGTTACAATACTGGCACTTAAATTATCTGCTATGAGGAAGAAAAGAGGGAGGTAACGATGTCAAAACCGGTTGTTCTTATTGTTGATAACACCCTTGCCGGGAGGCTTGGTCTCGAGGCAATCCTTGGAGAGGCCGATTACCAGACCAAGCTGGCCCGTAGTTACGAGGAGGCGCTTTCCATTCTGAAAACGGGGGGAGTCGATCTCGTAATTACGGACATTGGTCTGGGTAAAGGAGAGCCCGATGGCTTCGCCCTCTATACTGCTGGCCTTGGTTATTGCGGAAGATGGCTGGCAGTGACCGCCTATCCTGAGGGGGAAGAGTGGAAGCCTTTTCAGGATAGAAAAGTGCCCGTCTTGTACAAGTCGTTTTCACGGAAAGGGCTCCTTGACGCAGTGAGCCAGGCTTTGGGACAGTAACTTGGGGCGGGAAGTTACCCTCAAGAACAGCCTTGCGCTTTGCCGCGTAGTTCCCCACGGTCAGATTTCCTGAATTTCATCTGACCGCGGGGATTCTTTTTCCTCTTTTACTTTTCGTGATGATTGATCGTGAAAGTTCTACCTCGTTTTACACCCGAAGTTTTACACCCGAAGGGTGTTAGGAGTGTTAGAAGGGTAAAAAGCTAAGGCGAGTCGCCTTTCTTCTTTTTGCTATACTTTCTAGTGTTTATGGAAAAACCACCTTCTGTTTTTACAACCGCCAGCGGGGACTTGCCACTTCCCATTTTCTTCCCCGACGCCACGCGGGCGGTGCTTAAGACCCTAGACTCGGTCGACATCGCCGCTACTAAAACACCCGGGGTCTTAGTCAATACGTACCACCTTTATCGGGATTTAGGCCGTCAAGTTATCGAAAAGCACGACGGCATCCGCGGCTTTATGGGCTGGGGAGGGGGAGTGATCTCCGATTCTGGCGGTTTCCAAGTAATGTCCCTGGCTAAAACCAATGCTAAACGCGGAGCGGTTACGGACCAAGGAGTGGCTTTTCAACCGCCAGGTGGCAAAAAAATCCTCTTTACCCCCGAAGAATCCATCCGGTTCCAAATGGTTTTAAAGCCAGATATGCTGGTCGTTTTGGACGATTTTACTTTATCCGGTGCCAGCTACCAAGAGGCCGAAGAAACCGTTAACCGGAGCGTTCTTTGGGCCAAGCGGTCCAAAGAAGAGTTCGAGAAGCTTTGCCAAGAAGCCGGATGGGACGAAAGTCATCGCCCTTACCTGTTGGCCGTCGTTCAGGGCGGGGACTATCTGGACCTCCGCCGGCAGTGCGCCGAACGCCTGGCCGAAATCGGCTTTGACGGCTTCGGCTACGGTGGCTGGCCCATCACCGAAGAAGGTTACTTTAATTACGAAGTCGCCCAGGTTATTGCCGAAGTCGCGCCTAAGGACTACTTCCTCTACGGCCTAGGGATCGGCAAACCGGAAGAAATACGCGGTTGTGTGGACCTTGGCTACCATATCTTCGACTGTGTTCTCCCCACCCGTGACGCCCGCCACAAGCGCCTCTATGTTTATAAGGCAGAGTCCATCGATCAAATAGATATCAGGGAGGATAACTTTTACTCCTTTGTGGTTCCCGATAAGGAAAAGTACTACCAAGACACGGAACCAGTCAGCCGCGCTTGCGATTGCCTACTTTGCCGCCAGTACTCACGAGCCTACCTGGCCCACCTGTTTCGGATTGAAGAAACCACGGCCATGCGATTGGCGACGATCCATAATCTGCGCTTCTATTCAATTCTGATGGAAAAACTTAGGGAAAATCGCTAACGGAGACCTGCTATAACACCGCGGCCGCCCTACCAGCCACGTAACCAGTCGTAAAGCACATCTGCAAATTGTAACCACCAGTGGGACCGTCCAAATCCAGTAGCTCCCCGGCTATAAAAAGACCGGGGCAGAGGCGAGACTGCATGGTTTGGGGATCAATCTCTTTTAAGTCCACCCCTCCGGCAGTGACGATGGCCTCGGCCAGCGGGCGGGTTCCTACGACCTCCAGACGGAAGTCCTTAAGGAAGGTGGTTAGCTTTCGCCTGTCCTCTTTTGTTAAAACACCCATTTTTTGACTGGCAGCCAAACCAGTTTGCTTTAGGGCCTCGGCCACCATTTTGCGAGGGAGAAGTAGAGTCAGAAGAAACCTGACTGACTTTCTGGGGTAAGCTTCAATTTCCCGCAACAGACGACGATCTAGTTGTTCGTAACTCAAGGCCGGTTTAAGGTCAATCCGTGCCTGCCAGGGCTTTGCAAGGTTGGGCTTTAAAAAGCGGCTGGCCTCAAAAACCGTCGGGCCAGAAAGGCCAAAATGGGTAAAGAGCAATTCCCCAAACTGTTCGGTGACCAGATCCGAGTTTGCTAACAGAGCCAGACTAACATTTTTTAGAGTTAAACCCTGAAGACTTTTGGCCACTGGCCCTTTAGTTACTAGGGGAACCAGAGACGGCCTGGGTGGGATTACCGTGTGGCCAAAATGGGCAGAAAAAGCGTAGCCATCACCAGTGGAACCAGTCTGAGGGTAACTTCGCCCCCCCGTAGCCAGAATCAGCCGCCGACCAATTACTCTTCCTTGAGAGGTCTCCGCTACAAAAGTGGAACCCTTCTTTAAAACTCGGCGCACTTCGGTTTGGTAAATAACTCGAATGCCGAACTTACCCAACTCTTTTTTAAATAGCGCCAAAACCGAAGTCGCCTGATCAGAAACGGGGAAAAGGCGGTGACCTCGCTCTTCTTTGAGGATTAGCCCTCGCTTCTGAAAAAAAGTCTTTAGATCTTGGTTGTCGAATTGACCCAAACTATTCCACAAAAACTGGCCGTTACCCGTCTCGGAAAAAGCTTTGATTATCTCCAAACGCCCCAAGCTAGTTGTTACATTACAGCGCCCTTTACCAGTCAAAAGCAGTTTCTTCCCCAGGGAACGGTTTTTTTCTAAAAGAACTGCCTCGGCTCCCTTTTGGGCAGCGGCAACTGCGGCCATTATTCCCGCTGGCCCTCCCCCAACTACCACGACCTCCGCTTTGGTATCCATAACGACATTATACCGAAACTGACCGGGTATATTAGTGCGTACCGTCTTTTGTTGTTATTAAAGCCTTTTAAGGGTATAATCAACCCTCGTTATGGCCAATATTCGCAATATCGCCATCATCGCCCACGTGGACCACGGCAAAACGACGCTCGTGGATGCCTTACTGCGCCAATCAAAAACCCATTTGAGCAAAGAGGTAGCTGACACCACCTGCATTATGGACAGTAACGATCTGGAAAAAGAACGGGGCATCACTATCTTTTCCAAAAATGCCTCGGTGGAGTGGCAAGGCACTAAAATCAACATCATCGATACTCCCGGCCACGCTGACTTCGGCGGCGAAGTCGAGCGAGTCTTAAAGATGGCCGACGGTGCCCTGCTGTTAGTAGATGCCAAAGAAGGCCCTATGCCCCAAACCAGATTCGTTCTTAAAAAAGCCCTTGAATTTGGTTTAAAAATCATCGTGGTGATTAATAAAATCGACCAACCTCACGCCAGGATAAATTACACCCTCAATAAAACCTTTGACCTCTTTATGGAACTCGGGGCCGACGAAAAAATCGCTGATTTTCCCGTGGTCTATGCCTCCGCCAAACTAGGCCAGGCCGGCCTAGAACCGCACTTAGCCAAAATGACCGATATCTCGCCCCTTTTTGCCGCCATTATTAAGCACATCCCTGCCCCCACTGGCGATCCTAATCAACCTCTGCAGGTGCTTATTACTAATTTTGCGTACGACAACTTTAAAGGGCGGGTAGCCACCGGTCGAATTTATAACGGCCGCTTGCAAACAGGCCAAGAGGTGACCCACATTAACCGGCAGGGAGACCAGAAAAAGTACCGCTTAACGGAGCTGATGGCTTTTCAAGGCTTAGAGAGAGTCGGAGTGGAAGAGGCTGAAGCAGGGGATTTAGTCGCCGTAGCGGGTATCCCGGGCATTACCATCGGCGAGACCCTGGCCGATCCGGCCGACCCCAAAGCTCTGCCGCTTTTGGAAATCGAAGAACCCACCGTAAAAATGACCTTCGCCGTCAACTCCTCACCAGTGGGTGGGCAAGAGGGAGAATTTTCTACCTCCCGCCAGCTTCGTGAAAGGCTTTACCACGAGCTGGAGACAGATGTGGCCTTGCGAATTGAAGACGGACCTAATAATGACTGGGTAGTATCCGGTCGCGGAGAATTGCATTTGGCCATTCTAATAGAACGACTTCGCCGCGAAGGCTACGAACTGCAAGTCTCCCAACCCCAGGCCATCATTAAAGAAGTCAACGGCGTCAAAACGACTCCCTACGAAAGGCTCTTTATCGAGACTCCCGAAACCTATTCGGGCGCCGTGATCGAAAAACTGGGCCAGCGCAATGGGGTATTGCAAGATATGCAAGTCACCGACGGCATCTCTTTTTTGGAATTTTTAATTCCTACCCGAGGCCTTCTGGGCTATCGAGGAGAGTTTATGACCGACACGCACGGCTTAGGCATTATGAACTCGATGTTTGACGCCTTTAAACCAGACCCAGCCAAATGGCCAGCCAGAGACTACGGCTCGCTGGTGGCCCACGAAACTGGGGTCACTAATATGTATGGGTTAATCAACGCCCAAGGTCGAGGCGAACTTTTTGTCGGCCCAGGGGTTCCGGTTTACAAGGGGCAAATTGTGGGGCAGTGCCCCCGACCAGAGGATATCCACGTTAACGTTTGCAAAACCAAGATGCTCACCAACATGCGCTCCAAAGGCGAGGGGGTCACTGACCACTTTAACACACCCCGCGTAGTGACTCTCGATTACGCTTTGGATTATATTGGGGCTGATGAGCTAGTGGAAGTGACCCCCAAAAGCATTCGCCTCCGCAAGAAAGTTTTGGACGTTAAAGCCGAGCGCCGGCAAAATCTCCATTAACCCCATTCCGTCACAGTGTTAGAATAGCTTGTTTGTATGATCAAGGTTACCAACCTCACCAAAAAGTTCAAAGATTTTACCGCCGTAGACAACATCTCCTTTGCAGTTACCAAGGGGGAGGTTTTTGCTTTTCTGGGACCAAACGGGGCCGGCAAAACCACTACGATCAAAATCCTGACCACCCTCTTGCAACCCACTTCCGGGCAAGTCAGGGTTAATGACTACGATCCCCTAACTCAGCAGGACGAAACCAGGCACTCCTTTGGCATCGTCTTCCAAGACCCCAGTCTTGACGAAGAACTGACTGCCTGGGAGAACTTAGAGTTTCATGGCGTCCTCTACGGAGTACCCAAAGCCATTCGCCGTCAACGGATTGACGAGATGCTCAAGCTTGTAGAGCTAGAAGATCGCCGTGATTCCTTGGTTAAAACCTTCTCTGGGGGAATGAAGCGTCGGTTAGAAATCGCTCGCGGGTTGCTGCATCACCCTAAAATTATGTTTTTAGACGAGCCAACTTTGGGACTGGACCCACAAACCAGAAACCACTTGTGGAACCACCTTAGGCACCTAAACCAAGAAGAGGGAATCACCATCTTCTTCACCACCCATTACATCGAGGAGGCCGCCAAGATTGCCCAAAGAGTGGCCATTATTGATCACGGGCAAATTGTTGCCCAAGGCACCCCCACGGAGCTGATCGCTCAAACCAGAACCGACTCGCTGGAGCAGGCTTTTCTTAACTTAACCGGCCGCGATATTCGTAGCGAAGAAGTTAACGGCGTGGATAGAATGAGGATGCATCATCGACTAAGACACTAATAGTATGAAGGTTATTTATATTCTGTGGCTGAGACAAATCAAAAGGTACCTCCGCTCCCGCCCGCGAGTTATTGGTTCTTTAGCGCAGCCAGTTTTGTATCTGGTGGCTATGGGGATGGGCTTTGGCCCTATCTATAAACAAGCAGGGGAGGGGAGCTACCTGCAATTTTTGGCGCCGGGAATCATCGCCATGAGCCTACTGTTTACTTCCCTTTTTGCGGGTATCGAAATCATTTGGGATCGGCAATTCGGCTTTCTAAAAGAAACGCTGGTCGCTCCGGTATCTCGCTGGGAAATTATGCTCGGCCGCACTTTGGGCGGGGCCACGGTGGCCACCGTTCAGGGGATGCTTGTTTTGGCTATAGCCACCCTGATCGGCTTCCGCCTTCCCCAGCCCACCCAAGTCATTATGGCCCTACCAATAATGCTTTTGATCGCGCTCTTTTTTACCAGTTTAGGGACAGCCATTGCCTCTAGACTGGAAGATATGCAAGGGTTCCAGCTCATTATGAACTTTTTGATTATGCCGATCTTTTTTCTCTCCGGGGCCCTGTTCCCACTTAAGGAGCTACCAGCTAGCTTAGGCGTGGTCACCAGACTAAACCCGCTTTCCTACGGCGTGGATGGCCTCAGAACCACCCTTACTGGAGCCGCTCACTTTGGCTTGAGCACTGACTTACTCGTTTTAGGCTCGGCAACTACGGTAGTGTTGGCCCTGGGTAGCTACCTCTTTTCCAAAATCCAAATCTAAGAATCCGCTTGAGCAAAAACTTCCCATTGAAAGCACCCTTGGCAAAACAGCTGGTCCCCCCAGAGAAAAAGTCTGGGGAGAAGGGACTCAGCCCCACCCCCTAAAAACTCAGTCAACCAGAAATAAAGCCGGCCATGCCCTAAATTGGGTATTAGCTTAACTAGCCGAAAGCCGTTGGCTTTTAGTTCTTGCTTAAGGGTTTCGGGGTCATAAAGTTCATCATACAAAGACTTGTCCGCCGCTCCAGTATACTCCGGGCGAAAGAGATAAGGGTCCATTTTCTTGTTAAGAGCTTCAAAAACAAGATAGCCCCCCGGCTTAAGCACCCGCTTAATTTCTTTATAAAGGCGCCGGCGATCCTGAGGTTCAAAATGCCTTAAGAAACGATGGGTAAAAACGATGTCAAAGAAGCCGTCAGTAAAGCTTAGGGCGAAGGCGTCTTCTTTTTGCACAGTCCAAAGGTGGTTTCTCTCGGTCAAGACTCTTCGAGCTACCTTGAGCATCTCTTCACTATAGTCCACCGCCCAACCTTGATGAAAGTTGGTCACTTCCCGAGCCAGGCGAGCCGGACCCGTAGCCAGAGCCAAAACCTTTTGAGCCTTTATTTCTTTAAGAAATTTGTTTAGAAGCTGAGCTTCTTTCTTATGGAGCCATTCCCAAACTGGGTGACTAAACCGGTCTTCGAAGTAGCTCTTAGCGGTCACGGGGTGATTCCAGCGGCGCTTGAGTTGGTGCTCCCCCCGCACCGCAAAGCTAGTCATGATCGAGACGAAGCCAGTCTAAAACCGGCGTGTATTCCTCCGGAGAAAAGTGGTTGAGGGTCACTTCTAAATAGGGGAGAGTACTCTGGCTAACGACCTGCCGGTACAGCTTTTGTTGTTGAATATAGAAAGCGGCATCTTTAGCGATACGTCGATAATGGGGATAGAGCTTTAACCTGTCGGACAGCCTTTTTTGAAGAACCGCCCCATCATCCTTAAAGGTCGTCAAAATGACCTTAAAATTCATCTCCAAAAGCTTTTTCTCCACCGCAGAGTAGTCAGGTAATTCTTGGCAGTACTGCTTTCTGTAAACCAAATCGCTTAAGTGGAACTTCTCGAGAATCAAAGGCTTGGCTTGGAGAAGGTTAACCATCTCCATGTACTTCTGAATTAGAGGCTGGCCGTATTGGGTCCCGAAAAAGCCCAAATCGCAGTTAAACCAAAAGCAGCCATCCAAAAAATGCGGAGAGCTAAAATTGTTTTGTTCCAAAAGGGGGTAAATTTGAGAGATTAGAAAGCTCTTACCAGAAAGCTCCGGTCCTTCGAAAATAAGGTGGGTTGGCACAGGGGAATTGTAAAGGCCTTGCTCAGAGCCTGTCAACCTAGATACCCAGCCGTCCACCAAGGAAGTTTCCCAGGTTGGGTCACTTTTTTACCAGAGCTTCTTTCTTAGCTTTTGTCCATCGCTTAATTTGGCCTTCCCTCTGCCTAGCTTGCTTGAGAGTGGCATATGCTTCAAAGTAAACAAGCTTGACGGGCTTTCTGGCTCTTAAGTATTTGGCTGATTTACTTTTGTTGGAGTTGTGTTCATGGATTCTTCTTTGGAGGTTATTCGTCTGGCCGCAGTAGAGGGAATTGTCGGAACAACGGAGGATGTAGAGGTAGTACATTCTTCACGGGTCCTTCGACTCTGATACAGCTACTTCCTTCGCTGGGTCTAGTTCTTTTCTGAAATATCTAGAAACTCTTTCAACATAACTTTCAAAGTTGTTTTACCTTTTGTAGTTTTTAGGTACTCTTCTCTTCTTTTCGCGTCTTTTTCGCATTTATATGCTTCGTAATGGATTAAATCAAACGGGGCATAATATTTTGTAGATAACACTTCTTTGTTGTTGTGTTTCTTAAATCTTCTTTTGAGGTCTTCGGTGAAACCAACGTAGAGGAAATCGTGATTAAAGCTTTGAAGAACGTACACGTAATAGAAATTCATTTTATTGGGACGCACCAGACGGTGCATCCCTCACTCGCCATTCGCTGATAACTTTCCTCCATTGTGGCAAGAAATTTAATCGCGGTTAAATTTCGCAGCCACGAACCTGAGCGTTAGCGAATGGTTCGTGGCTGGGGGACTAGGATTCGAACCTAGATTAGAGGATCCAAATTCCTCTGTCCTACCATTAGACGATCCCCCAAGAGACGTGGTGGTCGAGACAGGGCTCGAACCTGTGACCTTCCGGATGTAAGCCGGATGCTCTAACCAACTGAGCTACTCGACCAGAAAATTACCTAAAACCATACGCCCTAACGCTTACCCTATCCAAGGATTCTCGCTGATTATATAAAAGAAGAGAGCTTTAGGCTACTAAAGCTCCCTTCGAGTACTACGAACCATTAGTTACTACAACGCTCCTTGGCAAATCAGGTAGTGGATCATTCGATGCAGTGTATTTGCAGTCCCTCCCAAACGAAAGCTATAACCTTCTTGTGCTAGAATGCCATTGATCTTTCTAGATACCTGCGTCAACGAGCCGTATTCTCCAGGTACATAATTAGCCCGTATCCATCTGATTGCGTCTATGTCGAGGGCCCAAAGAACCAACCCTGGTGCGTAATTGCATGTTGGAGGAATAACCTTCCTATTAAGGAGTTCCTCCCACACTTTTGCGAGCTGGGGGAGACTCATCTCTTCTCCAGCTGCTGCCTGAAGCACCATATGCCTTTGGAGTGTACCGCCCGCTCTGAATCGATCGTCGTTAAGAGCTAGCCTAACAGCTTGCTGTAGGCCATTGGCAACTGTCTTGAAACACTCACCCGTAACCTCAACACTGTTAGGATGACGGTCCAAAATTCGAATCGCGTCAATGAAACCCTCCGCAGATCTTATTCGGAGCTTAAAGCCCCCTTCAGCAAGAAGTTCGTTGACCCGTAAGCAGAGATTCTTTTCAACACTGATACCGGTAGAGTTATCTCGGAACCAAGTGGAAAGATCCTCGATGCCAAGTGCGTATAGCACAAAGGCGACCTTGTACCGACAAATCCACGGAAAGGCCCCCAATGCCACCAGTCTCTTTCTAAACTTCTCTTTTGTGCGCTTGGACGTTTTGGCTGGCAATCCCAATTCTTCAAAGAATAAATATCCCTTTAAGCTGCCGGTGTGCTGCCAAAACTTCTCATCATCTAGAGCCCTCACCATAAGGGCGCTAACTCTGAGCTTAACAGCCGGTAAGTCCCTCAGAGCCAGCTCCCACAATAATGGGCTCAAAGTGAGAGCCTGTTTTTCGAAACCGTACCGAACTAAGGTTAAAACTGTGCTCCCTGTAAGGGATACTTCTGCTTCCCGCTTACTAAGCAGCATCCCTATCTCTGAAGCGATCTCCAACACAGAACTGCCCGACCAAAGCCTCTCCTGAATCCACGGAAACGGGTCTTTTTCAAGGGCAGCTAAAATAAGGGCAGCCTTAAATCTCCATTCGTCATCGACAATTCCCGCGTTACAGAGCCTACGCCAATACATCCTTACTGTGCTTTTGGGCTTTTTGAGGTCCTCCGGAAACCCCAGTTCCGCAAGAAGCCATCTTCTATTAGGGATCTTTCCATCGCTCGACCAAGCATTTGAGTCCGATAAGGCCCCCCTCAATGCTCGCAGAGCTCGTCTACGAAGTCCCTTGGGATCTCTAGATAAGTTCTCGTATGCCTTCTGAAAAGCGAAGTCGTACATTGCCGTCTCCTTTCTTCTTACTCATAATTGATTTCGTATCCTAGATCATCTTACCTGATCTCAAGCATGAATTCCATTTCCTGGAACTAAGAGTGGAAACCTAGGGTTCAACCTCTCACGAGTCCCAACCAAAGATTTTTAGAGTTAGAACCTCTACAAGCGCTGCAGGATAAAATATTGACGGTCAGGCTCCAGGGCTGGCCCACCATGCCCACAGGAGAACCGGCGTTTCCCAATGGGGGGGGGGCAGCTATGAGGTTCAACCTCGTTGTATGCCTGTATACCAACGTAAATAGAGGTTGAACCTCACAATATGTAAATGGTAGAATCCTCTTCGATGCCCTCTAGGTATATCATTCGTAACTACGCCCCAGACAATTACTACCACATTTTCAACTGCGGCCTAAACAAACAAGATATCTTCTTAGAAGGAAACGATTACAAGCTTTTTCTTTACTATCTTTTTATTTATACAGCCCCTATTAATCTGGTCTTAAAGAGATACAAACAACTTTCTTTTCGACTTCAAGGTAAAAACCTTAGCCAGCAAATGAAGCTGGTCGCCTATTGCCTAATGCCAAACCATTACCACTTGCTCGTTTTTCCTCAAACTAAGGAGGCCGTTCCAAAACTAATGCGGCAGATAGCCAACGCTTACACAACTTACTTTAATCGAAAGAAAAAGAGGGAAGGCTACCTTTTCAGTAGCCGCTATAAAGCAGTCGCCGTCGAATCCGAGTATCAGCTATTACACCTTTCTCGCTATATTCACCTCAACCCGGTTGTCGCTGGGTTAGCCGAATTACCAGAGGCGTACCCTTGGTCAAGCGGGGCGGCTTTTTTGGGAGGCCAAGATAACCAAGGGTGTTATACAGAGCCAATCATCAACGCCTTTAAGGACAAAGAACAAGGCTACCGAAGTTTCCTCGCCGATCAAATCGATTATGCCAGAGATCTAGAGGAACAGAAGCATCTTCTTATCGACACGCCTCGCATAGAGGTTGAACCTCAATTTATATCGTAGTTACGAGGAAAAATGAGGTTCAACCTCAATCAAATATGGAGGCGGGATTTTACTAGGGCTTGGTAAGCCAACACGTAAGTCGCTGCGTTCCAGGATTGGCCGACCATCCCCATCGGCAGACCGGTTTGACCGTGCAGGTACTCGTTAAATTCCCAGTCATTGAGGGCGTTGGCCTCCGCCAACTTTTCTAACTGCTCTTCCGCCTCTTTTTTGTAGCCAAGCTTAACCAAAAGGTAAACCCAAAAACCGCCGACATAAGGCCACACGGCTCCATTATGATACTGCCAGGGAAAATTTTGCCGGCGCTTAAACATATAATCCCGCCAGTCTTTTTCCCCGGGGTAAATCGGTGGGTAGGCCACTTTGACCGGGTAGGGGAGAGTCACCCCCGAACGCCAAAACCAGTCCAAAATTTTCTCTGTTTTGGGTTGGTCGGCCACGCCCAATAGTATCGCCAAAATGTTGCCGTAAACATCACAGCGCCAGTCAAACCAGTTCTTGCCCACCGCCGCCAAGTAATATGGCAGAGACTGAGTTTGGGAGTTAACATATTCCAGCTGATCTTCCAGTTGAGCATCTTTTAACAGCTTCCCTTGGGGAAAGTAATTAAGATTACCGTGACTTTGCTTCTGAGTCCAAAGTAAAGTGTTGAGGCTAGCGTGCAACTTAAGACAGTAATCACGCAAGACCTCATCGGCTCCTTCCGAGTAGGCCAAATAAAGCTCCAAGGCCTTGTACCACAAGACATTGGTATACAAAACATAGCCGTGGCGAGGCATAGCGTCGGCCCAATCTAAGCACTCATCCTGAGTAATTAGGCCATTTTGCGGATTGGCCAAATGAGCCAAGTAATAAATAGCCGCTTCTAAGCCTTCCGCGTAATTTTCGTATGCCAGCAATTCCGGCTCCGCTCGGCCAATTGTTAAGGAAGCGATTAGCCACCAGGCGGTCCCGTCGTAGCTATTAGTAAAATAATAAGAGGAAAGTCTTTTGGCAGGGTCGTAGTAGAAGGGGATTTGGCCAAAGTACGAAGAGGCGTTCAGCAAAGTTTTGAGGCTGGCCAAGGCCGTCCCCTGCAAATCCTTCTCCCCGCTATAGTAAGCGCCCAAAGCGCAAATAGAAGCGTCACGCCCAAAGATAGTTTGGTAGGCTTTGGATTGAGCCTCCTTAGTAGGGGTAGCAGCCATAAAACCGTGAGGTGTGGAGTTGGCTAGTAGCAACTGGAGGGATTTTTTGTAGGCTTCGTTAACCACGGACATCTACCAAGATGATACCAAAATAGAGAGAAAAAGCGACCAGATGTGACGGTGGTTTGTCACAGAGCTGGTCGCGGTTTTGGTTGGCGGGCCTTGCCTAGATCAGTAAAAAGGAGGGCTAAAAACTGGTCTAGGTTCGGCCCACAAAGAAGGCACCCTCAACCTTCTCGAAGCCAATGGAAGGCAGCCCCTAGAGAAAGTGATGGTTACGCGCCGCATCACAAGCCCTCTCACCTGACTCTTTCTCAGGAGCTGCCTCGCGCTTACGTTCGTCAGTAGCCGTCCCGCGCCTTCCTGATAACCTGGAGGGCCCATCCCGTCAAAACGGCCCACCAAGTGGATGGCGTCACAGGTACGCGAACCCCGGGGCAATCGCGAAATTGCTGAATCCAGAGGGTCGGCTTCTGCCGGAGCAGATCAAATTTGGTTTCGGGGGTCAGGTATCGGCCACTCAACCTTATGACCCAGAAACCCCACTTCCGCTCGATCAGCACCCCCGCCTTTCCGACATGTGGCGTCCTCTCGATTGCTTCCGCCATCGAGGCTAAATCGGCTGTTGGAATGGGGCAACCTCGACTGCCAAGATTAGCTACTACATCGGACAGAGGCCGCGCATCCGCCTCAACAATTACCTTTAAGGGAACCTTGCTTGCCCCCATAAAGAAGCAAAACATCGGCGTGTCACTGGCCATGCTGGCCTCCCACGTAGCTTTGGTTCACAAAGCTACTTTTTGGCCCCGCGTGCCGGCAGGCAGGGCAGTGGACTACCGACGTTTTCTTGGGCAAGAACCGCGCGCAACCGGGGGGCAAGTCAAAGTAAAACCCGCATTGGGGACAGCGGTACTGCCGCAAACGCCGCGCCACTTGCCCCAGGAGCAAATCCAGGGCCATCGGATGCATCCAAGTTTGGATGCAATGATCCAGCAGGTAAGTTGACTGCTCTGGGGTCACCGAGGCCGCTAGAACTAGAATGCAGACTGGTCTCTCCAGCTCCAGCATTTGCCGGTGAGCCTCGATGCCCGCCGCCGGATCAGCCAGGACGAGGTCAGCTTCCTCTTCTGGATCAAGAGTGACCTCGTATCCAGCCCCCGACAGAGCCCGCCGATAAATCTCCCGCAGATCCGGGGTAAACCCCCGAACCAAGACGGTTCTCTTTGCCATCTCCACCTCTCCTTCCTAAGGAAACCTGAGGAGCGGTCCTCAACCAGCAACCGCTCCTTTACAACTACTCGGTCGTGAAAAGCAGTACCCTCCCCTTGCCCTTGGTAGAGTCCAAAAAGCGCTCCACCAGGATAATGGCATCGGTTTTAAGGGAAGCAGGTACAGAGACGGTTGCCACCCTGCTCTGGCCTGCAGCGACGACGCTTACCATGTCTTTTCGTAAGCGTAGAGCTGTGACAAGCATTCGACAAAGTTGAGTTGCTTCCCTCGAGGTCAGCGAGCGCGAAAGTTCAAGTACCGCCTTGCTCCCCGGGCTCTCGACAGGTGCACCCGCAACGCAGATCTCAGATGACCCGCATTTCGGGCATATCGGGGCACCAGCGGCTGTCTTTCGGAAACCTTTTATAACTCCCTCGTGCCCACACCTTTCGCACCTCGCCCTTACTTCAACACCACAGTTTACGACATCGCCGTGAAATTCACCCTCACCCATGAGTGTTTCCCCCTTTTCTTCGTTGGGTACCACGCCTGCGCATAGTGCGGTACCAATGCTAAATGTGATGAAAAGAAAAAAGCTGGTGGATATTACCTGTTCATTGGCTCTACTCCCTCCCTTTCTGACTGACATTCTTTTCGCTTTTTATATCGGAGTTATTGGCTCCCAGAAACAGCCGGGGGACAGACAAGCAGCTTCTGGCAGCCAAAACAAAGGGCCCAACCAGATTATAAAAAATGGAGCTCAAGCGAAATGATGCCCCTAGTCGGATACAGAGTCGCATCTACTATCATTTCGCTTGAGCCTATGCCCCCGGCAGGATTTGAACCCGCGGTGCTTCCTTGAAAGGGAAGTGTCTTTGACCGCTAGACGACGGGGGCGACAAACCAATCTGGCAGGGAGTCTCACCGCCACGCAGGCAATCCAGTCATGCGTGTTTGCCTCGATGAGACTCCCTATAAACCCGCCCGCCAAAAGACCGCCCGGACACGGACTGCCTACTAAACTATGGAGGCTCCGGGCTTGGCTTACGGGTACACTACCGGCTCGCATCCCAGCCTTTCGACCGAATTTTAGCGACTTTGCTAAATGAGCCGGAAGCGCAAAAATCCTGGGTTTCCCCAGGCAGGTTTGTTTTTTGTCTTTTTTTATCCTTTCTTGTCTTGTTTTTTTTAGTTTACGGTCGTTTGATCGTTTTTATTGTTTTTGAAAAAATGTTACCTTCGCAGGGATGTCACTTTTCCCAAAACACTAAAAGAACTCTCCCATCTTCTGGGCCAGATTATAAAGCCCTTTTGAAAAAATTTCAAATTCACCTCCACCTAAAAAGAAAATGGGGCAGGGGAGTGGGACTTAAAGAAATCGACTCCCACCCCGCCTGCAAAGCCTCTCCCGAGCTACAATGGCTCCCCATTCTCCAAGTTCCAGTAGCTAGAGGAGGCAGAGAAAGTAGCGTCACTACCAAAAAGTCTGCGGTAGTCCGCTAGGTTTACTTCAGTCTCCCCTCCAGGAAATTCCTCAGAGAAGGCTCTTTTCAGCGCTTCAGCCGATCTTCGGGATACTTCTACAGGAGTAGCTTGCCTAGCCGATGGTCGACTATCGCTGGTAGCTAACTCCACTCTGGCGTCAAGAGCCGCGGACTCTATCCTTCTTTGCACCAAGGTGCGGTAATGCTCTAGCCGCAGCGCCCTCTCTCCTAGCTTGATAACGATCTCTTGGAAGGTGAAGGGATGCCTTATCCAAGAGAGAAAGTCATAGAAGGGACCGTAGGCTAGTGATCCTATCAGGATATTGCCTACATCAAAACGGGCTGTAATCCAAGCTCCTATCCAAGAAAGAGGAGCTCTTTTTCCTGACCAGACGGAACTGGGCCTTGTCTCGCCCATCCAACCAGCAGGCGTCCTGGCTCTCACTGGTAAACCTGGGGGCCAAAAAGCCACCAACCATCCTTGAGTGGTCGTCTGGACCCAGTAGGAGTGCCGGCGAGTCCACTCGTACACCCAGTAGAGGCAGATCAGCACCGGGAGGGTGGCTGCCCCGGCGATCAAAACACCTAGAGCGGACGGTTGCCATTGGGCCCCGCCGTTCATAAGAGAGGCCACACTTTGGGCAAACACCAGCAGGGAAAGGGAAATCAGGGGCGTTAAGGCGAAGACTAAAGCCAAGGGTGGTAGATACTTAATCTCCCCAAGCCTTTTATCAAGGCTAGGGTCAGGAAACGTTAGGCCGGAAACCCAGATAGACCCAGGCCTCCTCCCCATAACGAACTCTACCCTGTCCCCAGCAGAAAGCCGGATCGTGTGCCTCCCCAAACCCCCTTGAGATTCAGGCAGGTAGGGAAGTACCCACCAACGATCCAGCCAATCCATTACTCTCTCCTTTATGTTTACTCTCTCCTTTATGTTCATCGCTCATTCCTCCTTCGCCTCGTGACCGTTAAGCCAGCCCCGGAGCTGCTCGACCGTCGTGCCACTCACCACTGCTCTTCGAATGGTCGCCGTATCGAATCCGGCTCTAAGCAGGTCCAAGAATAGACCTTTAGTTACTCCGGCCCTCATTAGCGGGGCGGTGTAGTAACTGGACAAAGGGGCAGACCTAGCCGAAGAGCCTCTTTCGACGTTCATCTGGTTCAAAGCCCAGAGGTAGTCGAATTGTCCCCGCCAGGAATCCAAAGCTGATCGTAGGTCCTCCCCGGTTCCCTCACCTTTGGCCAACGCTATGGCGGACTCGCCAAGATCGGCTAGGTCAATTTCTTCCACTAACTCACTACTATTAACCCCAGCTTTAACCAGGGTCACAACCTCACTAGCGGTGAGCTTCCAGTCCGAGATAAGCACCCTCGTGGCCGCAGGAGAAAAGCCATACTTAGCCACGATTTGGTTTCGCTCCTCCTCTTCCCTCCACAGGACCATAACCTCACCAAGCGGGGGGGCAAAAGCCCGACTCAACCACTCTGAGCCAGCCGTAAGGTTCCAACGGCGCCCGTTCTTGGCTACTAAGTGTAGTCTGGCCCAGGCAGCTTTATGAAACCACGGCCACTCTTCATTTGAAGACCTAGCGTAATGCAAGTTTCTGGCCACCAAAGAAGAAAAGTCGATCTTCGGATGGCGATCGTTCTCCTTGGTAAAGGGCCAGAGAACATTAGCCGTGCCGGACATAAGCCCGTAGAGAACTTCGTCGAACCGACCACCTGTCTCGGTCAGACAGGTACAGACGACCGAACAAAGAGGTGGTGATTCGTACCAGTTGCTATCCCAGCCGCGGATTCTTACTCGCGCTGAATGGGAAGGGTACGTACCCACTACCCCCAGCCCGGATCTTATCTCAGCGAGCCCCCTGACGGATTGACCACCGGTAGTCAGGGTACCACCAGGATCACCCAACTGCCAAGCTTGAGCCCAGCGGGTGCAGCTGTCTACGAAAAACAAGACGGCCTTCCCCACCTCAATCAGTCGTTTAACCCTAGCAATCGCGAGCTCGGCGGCTGTCAGGGAGCAGTCTGGAGGGTCACCATACTCCGATCCAAAGACCTCTATCCGATCACTGGCCTCTGAAACGGATAAAACCCCAGCCAATTCGTCGCCTCTTTCACCAACATCCAGAAAAACAATTTGGAGGTCCGGCATTTCGGCGATTAGCTTCCAGGCAGCCAGGTAGTACATCATCGACATCGTGAAGGATTTTCCACCCGCCGATGGGCCAGCGATTAAGGTGGCTGAACCCCAAAGATTGGGGGCCAAAGCAGATAAGGCTCTCGCCGTTAAAATTCCTCCATCGCGGATGGCCTTATACTGCCCCTCGCTCATCGGAGTATTAGACGAATTCAGAGCCTCCAGCTCAGTAAAAGGAAAGGGCACTACCGCCATCCCTTTTTTTAAAGCTAGGTTTTCGTGGTGGAGTCGATTCTGGGAATCCCTTGGGTTAGTACGATTACCAACCCTCGAGACGATCCAACCACCGTTCCGCCTAGTCAAACCTACCTTATCCATTGGCCGCAGGCCCCACTTCTGTATTTCTGACGGGCTTATCTCCACAATGGGAAGGTTACCTTTGCTGGCCAACGATAACCAATGGCGAACTGACCAACGGCGGATTACTGAAAGGTCGCTAACAACAACGACACGAAGATCCTCATCACTGTACCCAACATCCAGTTGCTGGGACAGGTCGCTCGGATCCACGACCCGCCCCACTCCTCCCCCCATATCTACGAGGGGAACCAAGTAACCCGCTCTCGTTTCCTCCATTTTCAGATTCCTCCTCTCTTTCTTTTGAGTGTCCTCTTTTACTCGCGCTATTTATAGCTGCGGCAGGGAACCTCCGAATTTTCGGAAGCTTTCTTCCGCAGCCATTTACCAAGCGCTACAAAAGTTGCTTATTTACTTGTCAAAGAACACACCTCAGTGACACTTTCACTTTACAACCGGCAAAACTTTGTCGGCTCTAAAGAGAAGGGGACGGGATTCTTGCAAATCCTAAAGCAAGCTTTTTGGCTTACTCCGTCCCCGGATTAGTGTTTGCCTCTCCTTCCTCAACCCAGACCGCCAGATCATCACTCTTGATGCCCCACACGACGGTGATTGTCTTGTCCGTAACATTTTTCATTGAGTAGGTCGTCCCCGGACAACTCACTACCGTATGGTACCTGGGGTAAAGCGTGATCTTGTGCGGGTACCACTTAATGGTCATCAAGCGCGGATCTTTGTCCGCCAGTTCTCTCAACATACTGGCATTGGCGCAGATCCCGCCGGCGTTGATACCAGAGGCGTACCCGTATTGCGACCAGCCAGTCTGGTTAGTCTGGGTACAGAAGTCCCAAATTTCCCCCCTCTCCATCTGGATCCTCTGATTGCTCTTGGCCCACTGCTCGATATTGACTCTCTCACCACCCTGCGGAACGTCACTCCCCAAGTTGAGAGAGATTGCCTCTTCCGACCAAGTCACCGGCAGCTCAGCAGCGTAAACAGCGACACCATCCGGCAGGAGACCGAGAAAGCCCAAAACCGCCGCTTTCCAGTCTCCCGGCAGAACCTTCATCTTGGCGCGCAGGCTCCTGTACTTCAGGTAAACCTTCGCTGTCTCGATGACCTTCTTCAACCCATTAGGATCCTGGTTCCACTTCAGTAGAACCCCCAACTTCTGGGCATCGGAAAGATTTGGTCGCCAACCCAGTCGGTAGAGCTCGGCCGCCATATACTTCTTGGCCACCACTTTGTCCCACAGGTCAGGACTACCCACTGCTTCGAGATAGCCAACAGCGGTACCAGCCAAGAATTGCGAGCAGCCGAGAGCTCCCCCGCCCGTACTCCCTAACGCACCAGAGTAGTCCTCGTACACATATTTGGCAGCGTTAGGATTGGTGGAGCGGATGTCAGCTTCTTTGGCTTTGGCCAAGATCGATTTTAGCGCTTTCTTCTGCGCTTCCGCATCAAGAGCCGGGTGGGCGGTGTATTCGCTAGCAGCATCAGAGGAGCCGCAGTTTCTACAACCGCCCCCAGACTCGTACTGATCAAGAGCGATTAGAATCGTCGGATCGCCGACCGATTCCGTACCCTTGCCGAGGACCTCGTCGGCCCATTGAGCGGCGAGGATGGCGTCACCAACCTCTTGGGGGTCAAGCCCATCTTTTTGCAGAGCTTCAAGATCCTCGAAGGAGAAGTCGTAAGTGGCTGCACTTGCTTCGATCCGAACACCAAAGCCCTCAGAAAGTAGGTCTGTGTAATCGCCTGGTGACTCCTCCCTCATCCCACTTAGGCCAACGTAGGCAAGTCCAGCAAACGAACAGAGAGGGACCAGCAAGAGGAGGGTGATGAGACATCCACAGCCAAATATCCTTTTCACTTTTCTCCTCCTCCCTTACTCCGGCATATCTTGACGGCCGAGGAGAGTGAGAAGGCGGTCGTCGTAAACCGTCACATTGAGAAGCGTGACAGCCTCCTGCCTTCTGGTATCCCACAACCAGAAGTGATGCCCACGTTCTGCCCCGCAAGCCTCGAAGAGCAGGTGGAACCTGCCGAGACCACCGAATAATTCGGCTTCGCTGCGGTCGAGGAGAGTCACGAAGGCGTGAATCCCCAGTTTGTGGCCACCACCAGCGATATCGCCGACGGCCTTCCGAAACGACTGGCCATAAGCCGCTGCTAAATCTTTAGGATCTTCAGGGTGGGGGAGAGGCAGATGTTGATGATCATGCACCACCACCGCACAGTGCTGGTTTCTCTTGGCCCCCTCCAACCACAGCCGCTCCAAACCTTTCAGCCGATCATTACCTAGCGGGTCCTTTCCCGTCCACAGCAGGGTATACAAGGCCGCCAATAACGCTTGATTACAACCAGGCGCCGGTCGAAAGGTCAGCGGCAAGTCTTGGAGACGAACTCGATCGAGGAAGTGCTTTGCGGCCGGAACTACCTCCTCCTCGAAAACCGTCATTAGGTCTCGCCCCGGTTCGGTTTCGAAGAACGCTACCCACTCCCTTACTTGGCTAGTGCACAAACGATGCAGCCCTTGCCGCATTTTTCCGCCTTGGGGTTCGTAATCACCCAAGTCGGCCGTCTGCTCCGCAGGCCCCCAGCGGCGGCAAAAATACGGGGCGGCTTCGCCATCCGCCGGCAGGCACGAGAAGTTGACGATATTCGTACCAGCCATTTGGAAGGCGAGCATCCACGCCCAGAAGCTTTTGCCCCAGCTACCCGGACCCACAAGCAGTGAGTGTTGCAAACCTCCTCGCTTGGCGTCGGGCATCGGGATTAAGTAAGGCGCTCCGCCCGACATTCCAAGGAAGATTCCTCCCCCGACGGAAGGGTTAGAAAGAGTCGCTGTCAAACCGTTAACGAGGAACGATGCGTTACCCACCGGGAACCAGTCAAACGAGGTTTGGGCCGGTGACCCAGGCTGGAAGGCGTGGCTAGCCTTCAGCACATTGTTCCTGCCAACGATGGTCTTGACAACCTGGCAGCAGCTTTTTAACTGCTCAAAGATTGTCACTGACCTCCGAGTCTGCCCAGCGCCCTCCCGAGCCCGCACCATAACCTCCGCTTTGAGATCGTCGCCGACAACCAACAGATGGAAAAGAATATCCACATCCAGCTCGAGTAAACGGCTCAAGGCTTCCTGGGTCATATTCGGAACCACCCAGAAAAACCGGAACCTCTGACTTGAACCTTCGTAAACCTCCTCCCCAGGCTGTGGATTGAAGGGCGCCACCTGGTTTAGCAAGTTCTTCGGACCGCCAGCCAACGGTCTGCCACAAGCAGTCCCATTCCAAGCTGACCCGACCAGGGAAGCAAGCATCCCTGGAGAAAGGGCCCCTTGCCCATAAACTCCCCCGTTAGCTTTCAACGTTTCCGCAATCTCAGCCAAAGGGGCGGTGAGTATGAGCTCTCGGTGAAGATAAGGGGTGTCCCGCTCCGGTCCTGGTATGATCGCCACGGCCAACGGGTTGAGAAAATCTCCGCAAAAACTGGCCCTCACGGCAGGAGGGACGTGTTCTCTCAACCGCTCCACGTTCTTGGCGAAACCGTTAGGATCTACGGGCACGGAGCGAAAGAGCAAGCTTGCCCGCCTGACCGCCACGCTCCCAAAGAACAGCCCCGTTAGATCCACGGGAGAGCGAAAGACGAAACTGCAGTGAGCTCCGTCTTTTACTCCCGACATACCACTCGGACGAATTGCCCCAATCCCCGAAACCTCATCCAGCTTTATTCCCAAACTTGCCTCAGGGCTAGGACGAAACCCATCTCCCGAGATGTTGAACTGACGCATGATCCGGACCCACTCAGCGAGCTGACCCGGCGCCAATTCAGAAGCTAAAGCGAAAAAGAGCTTAGCGGCCGAAGCATACTTACCCGCCTCTGAAACGGCGTTGAACGAGCCTTTCGTACCCATTCTCTCCAACCTCCTCTTGATCAGATTTTGTTTTCTATTACTTTTTCCTTAGTATAAAAGAGCTTTTTGCTCTCCTTCTTTCTTAGCTCGAGAAAATCTCCAGCTCAAAAAGAAGGAGGGGACAGGCGACTCTAGCAGATGCTCTGCTGTAGAGTGGTCCCCCCAAGTCTCCTCCTCATATTCTTTTGTTTGTTCGCTTCGCAACCCACTCCCAGAAGTGATCTGCCTGTGCTAGACACTTCTGAACCGAAGTCCAGAAAAAGTAAAGCACTAACGAGACTAGCCACTTTAGGAGTTGGGTGGTGCTTTTCTTTCTAGGCGGCCGGAAAGCCATTGTCCGGTCGCGTTTGCTTCTCGCCCAGCCAGTAACTCTGGCAAAGATACCAACTGTTGCAATACCTGCCGGGGTCAACATCCAAGTGTAATCCCCAGTTGGCCACGAGTAGGCGAGTCCAAACAGGGTCGTGAGCGCTAGGACCGAAAAGTAGAGGACTTGGATCCTCGGCCTCTCCCACCGCTCGTGCGGCTCGCGCAGCCAAAAACATAACCCCCGAACCGACTCCTGTGGATCCTTGAGGAAGCCTTTTACAGCCTCAAAGAGATCCAAATCTTCTCTTTCCTCTTCCATCTTAGGCCTCCTCTCCGGTACCCTCGACAAAGTCGGTGAGGGCCCCATTTACCGTAGCCTGATCGGCCGCGATCTTAGGGTCTTGGTTCGGTCCCGGTGACGGTTGTCTGACAGCTACAGGTTGGCTGGTTCTGGCCGAAACTGCCGTCCCCGCAACCGCTAGCGGAACTCCGGCTTCCGGGTGACCAGCCACCGTAGCTACGCCTCCGGCTGTCTGAAGAACCCCGCCCGGATCTTTCGCCGCTTTCCTGAATGTTCGTCTAGGTCCTGAATTACTACTGCCAGATTTCAGGTCCTTACCAGAGCCTGGTTTCTGGTGTGCTCCCAGCCCATCATTCTGTGTTCGCGCTTGAGGTTGGGCGTACTTTTCAGGGACAACCAGGCCAGAGTCTCTTTTAACTACGTAGCCCGGCGGAGGTGGCTCTTGGGATTCTGTAGCTCCACCCACTCGTTGTGACGAAGTAGCCGAAACCTCAGATCCCCTTTCCAGGCGTTCAACTCGCCCCTCAAGACGTCGCGATTGGTCTTCGCCACGGGCACTCGCAGCTTCTCGTGCTCTTGAAGGCGACGGGGTGAACTCTTTTCGCAGCCTACCAGCCGTCCTCTTTGCCTGGTCGAACCCGCTGATAACTGCGGGAGCGGCCGCGTAGGAGATACCCACGGTCAGCAAGCCGAAGACAAAGAGCAGTCCCAAGGCGTAACCCCACCAAGCTCCGGCGAAGTTTAAGTTGATACCCTTCGCCGTCCCGAGAATCGTGTTGAGGAAGGCTTCCCCTATCTCTTTGACTCCCGGGATAGAGGACACGACTTTGATTTTCTGCTGACTGAGCTTCAGCGTCTCTTCGGCCAGAATGCTCGGAAGCATTCGCCGGTAGTAAAACATGCCGAACCAGATGCCAAGCATACTAATCTGAAGACGCTTACTGCCAATCCGCCAGGCTAGGATATTTTCTAGCAACCAAGGGATTGGCATCAGGAAGAACCACCAGCAGATGACTCCGTGAGAAACCTTCAAGAAGACAGTGATCAGATCGACTGTCCATTTGGCTAGATTTCCCCCTACCGGGTTGATGTCTCCGCTTGGCAGAATTCCTGGGCCCCAGCCGATTGTATCTTCGATCAGCTTTTGGGTGAGAGTCTCCGGCCAGGCGTTTATGATTCCCTGACACACCGCGTCAGCCATTACTCCCCAAAGGAGCACTAGGGCCATGATCACTGCCCATCTCATTACCCCCCGCTCTCCATTAAGGAGACAAATCAGGGCGACGATTAGAGCAAGTAGGCCCGCGTACTTCAATGGCTCGCCCCAAGTCGGATTGTCAACGGTCAGCTTCTGGAAACTGATGCTGACGTGAGCCCTCTCTTTAAGCGGATCCTCCTTGGGCTGCTCGATGGCCGTAACCGACGGGGCCGCTCTTGGCGAGGTCGTTGCAGTTGGCGTGGCGCAGGCGGAAAAAAGAACCGCCATTAGAAGCAACCACAGGAGGCGCTTCATCATGCACCCCCTTTCCTCACCTGCCTGCGATGATGTCGGCTAGCCTAAGCGCTATAGCCTGATAAATCGGGCCTTTAGCCAGCAGATCGTAGTACAGAACGAGGATCAAAACCGTTGCAAACATGGTCACAAACGCTTCCATCTCTTTGCCCTGATCGAACAAGAGATGGTAGACCAGAATAACCACCAACGCTGACACCACCGTAGGCACCAAACCAGTGATGAAGGTCAGAGGGCTGGCCAGCAGGTTGGCCAGAGTTCCGGTCACAGATGTGGACAGAGGGCCGTGGTTGACGGCGTCGAGGAAGATAACCAGAACGACCATGACAATAGTAGCCGTTGCTATCGGTCCTCTTTCGTCCCGAGCGGCCCTACCTCCTCTAAACAGTTTCCAGAGAATCTGTACGAGAAGGAGCCCCAGAATACCTCCGATGATGGAAACAATCGTACTCGGTACCGTGAAATTGAGCGACATTATGCACCTCCTGTGCAGTTTTTTTGACTTTTTGTTAATAACACGAAATAAAGGTGCTCCGGCCTAGTTGGCCATCTGTCTACCTCCCTTCTTGATCTTTGTAACTTTTTTTCGAACCCTTTTCGGGTTATTTTTACCTTTACCTCCGCCAAAAACTAGGTTCGCCCCTAGCAAACCCAGGCTTGAGTGGAAGCAAAGAAGAAGTAGCCGCACCAAAACCTTTTTTAGATTCACCCCGCCCTACCCAGCTACAAAGCTAAGCCTGAGACAAAAAAGCGAGGCCCCTCTCCTTCCTGATTTTTATTTTGGGAATGGGGCTTTAGTGGTTTTATTATCGCCCCCAACTGTTTTGAAGACTTATAGCATAAAGAGGGTCACGAGTCAACCACAAAGGGCGCCAAGCCACATTTAACCAGTAGGTGTCCTCGGCAGAGTTTCCGCGTAATCAGCACCTAACGACCTGTATTCCCCGGTACTCCAGCCCCGCCGCTCCCGTACACTGGAGCACGGGAGCGCCCGCACGGTGATATCTACCGTTTGACATCGCGGCGCTTAAAACCAGTGTAAACGGTTCTCTTGTGTACTTGCTTAGAAGGACCAACTTTGCGATAGGCTCTATCTTTGAACTCTCGATCAACTTTCTTGCGACGGCTAAAAATCGCGGCAAATCCGCCCTGATCAAGGATGAGTTTCTTCTCAACATCCAAAATTGTCGAATTTCCCACTTTTAGCATGTCGGAAATTTCGAAGTAAGAAAAGCCCGCTACAAGCAGAGAAGCCGTTAAAATCCGCCGGCCAATTTTAATCTTCTCGTCCGGCGTCAAAACTGCATCAATAATAGCATCAACTTCTTGGCCATCTTTAGCCGCCAGGAAAGCGTGCCTTACTTGATCAAAAGTTTCGTAGAGGGAAGATTGATCCAAAAACTCGTAGCGCTTAGGCACTGGACTGATCCTACTTCATCTCCTTTTATCTGACAAGTCATTAGCATGACCCACTCGAACCGCTAACTCAATCCAGTTACTCCCGTACTCCAGTGCACTGGAGCACGAGAGTGTCTACCACAGGAAAAAAATTAAAAGGCTTTCTAGACCGAGTTAACAAAAGCATATTTGCGCTAGGCTAAGCCTTTTGCTACCCTTAGCCTATGGCTAAGAATGAACTCTTCTTTTCCATTGTAGTTCCTACCCTCAACGAGGAGAAGAACCTTCCTCAGCTGTTCAAGACCATCAGAGAGCAAACGCGGGCGGTCCCTCATCAAGTGATCATTTCCGACAACGGCAGTACCGACAAGACCCTGGCAGTAGCCCGTCAGAACGGAGCTCAAGTGGTCACTGGTAGCCGCAAGAGCTTTATTGGCCACGCTCGCCAACTAGGCTGCCAGGAAGCGGCCAGGCTTCTCCAAGACGACCCTCAGGTAGAAGAAGTCATTATTAATACCGATGCCGACTGTTTGCTGGACAAAGACTACTTCGCTTCCTTAGTGGAAGCCTACAGCCATCCGGCCATTCAAGTTTCTACCGGACCCCTCGTTTTCCAAGAGGGCCGCCGCCGGTTAATTTTTCGCAAAGCCTTTCACCCCGTAGCTTTAGCCATCGTCGCCACCAACCTTAAGGCTTGGTGGCTTTTGAAAGATCTCCATAAAACGGCCACCCTTTTTGGGGCTAACACCGTTATCCGCCGCCGGTTATACAACCAAGTGGGGGGTTGGGACCCGGACATTCACGTGGTCGAAGATGTGGATCTGGGCTTAAAAATTATTAAAAAAGGCTTTCGTATCAACTTTTTACCAGGCCAGGTAGTGTACACTTCCGCTCGAAAGTTTTTTAACAAGGAAGGGCAGATTGATCTGGCCAAAATTATTCACTACTTTTTTGACCACAAAATGGGTATTTACCATGGGCAGAAGCTTCTGCAAGACAGGTATCACGGTGGACTCGTAGACGGCAACCTCGACCTTAAAGAAACCCTGGTGAAGAAAATTAAGAAAATTAGCCCCCGATGAAGACAACTAGACTGGCTCTATTGATGGCGGTCCTGACCGTGGTCTCCCTGCAGACTAACTTCACCACACCTCATAACTCCGGCTCGGGCCAGGAAGGGGTGCAAAATCTCGTTTCCCAATCACCGCCCATCTTTAGCCAAGCCCCTCCCAATCCGCCAGGAATCTGCCAGCTGGCAGCCACCAACCACTTAGGCTTTAACCCGCGGGAAGGAGAGAACCCTGATGCCAGCGGCCACCAAAACAACAAATTCGGCTTGTACATCTATGCCGCCGACCCCACCCAAGTCACCAAGGCAGCAGCCCTTATCAACAGCCAAGGCGGTGATTGGGGCTACGTGACGGTTCCCATTGATCTGCAGGATCTCAATTGGGAGGTGTGGCGCAACCTCTTCGCCACCCTTAACCAGCAGCACCTCATCCCCATCGTGCAGCTTTTTAACCTGCAGCCAGAAGAGGTGGATCATCAAACCCTCAGGGTGGCCTTATTCTTGAACACCCTCCCTTGGCCGATCAGACCTCGCTACATCAGCGTTTATAACGAAGTTAACGATGGTAAATTCTGGTGGGGCCAGGCTGACCCTGGTCAGTACGCTCGCACCTTAGCCCTCAGCGTCAAACTTTTCAAAGCCGTCAACCCGGACTTCTTTATGATGAACGGGGCCTTTAATTCCTCCGCCCGGAGTGGGGGAGGCTATATCGACGAGGAGGTTTTTTTGCTTCAGATGAACCGGGCCGTCCCAGAAATTTTCTCACAGCTCGACGGCTGGGCTTCACACCCCTATCCGCAACCCAACTTTGCCGGCACCTGCCAAGCCCGGGGCCGGGACAGCATTCGGGCTTACGAGTGGGAGCTTCAACTATTACAGGGGTACTTTGGGGTAAGCGGTTTGCCAGTCTTTATTACCGAAACCGGCTGGGCTCATGCGGAAGGGACCAACTACAACGAAAGCTACCTCACCGCCGACCAAGCGGCAGCCAATATTAAAATCGCCTACGAGCAGGTTTGGCTACCTGACGATCGGGTGGTAGCCGTCACTCCCTTCACTATTTATTTTCCCCCGCCCTTTGATCATTTTTCCTGGGTCGATGACCAAGGCCACCCTTACGCTCAGTACCAAACGGTTCAGGAAATAGGCAAGGTGGCAGGCCTGCCTCCCTTCCGACTTACCGAGACAAAACTGTATTTTGATTGCTATCAAGCCTCAAATTGAGGTTCAACCTCAAAAAAGGGCGCTAGAGTGACTAAGAAAGATACAATGGGCTACGAGACTCTTCACTGCCATACCACCACTTCCGACGGTCAGCTAACCTATCAGCAGGTGCTGGACCTGTGCGCCCAAAAGGGGGTGGGGGTGGTGGCTTTTACTGATCACGACTCTTTACCAAGCAAAAAAAATTTCGCCCAGTTGCAGAAGTACACTGGCCCCACCCAATGGGTAGTCGGTTGTGAGCTGTCCTCCGGCTGGCCCAAAGAGATACCTGGGGTGAGTAGTGACTTTCACATCTTGGGTCTGTTTATTGATCCCTTCAACCCGGAGTTGGTGGCCCGCAACCAGAAGGTCCAAGCCGCCCGAGTCGGTCGCATGGAACAAATGGTCGCCAACCTCAATCAGCTTGGCTTTACTATTACCACTCAAGATTGCCTAAAAGCCTCCGGTGGCGAGTCGGTCGGCCGCCCCCACATTGTGGCCGCCCTCAGTAAGTATCCTCAAAACGAGACTCTCGTTGAGAGGCTGCGACAACAGATGGCTAAAGCGGCCGACCAGGATCCCCAGGTCAAAGAGCAGTACCAAGCTATGGTACTCCGTGGTCCTAGTCAGTACCCGTATGCTCTTTTCCTTTCGAAAGAGGCTTTTATTCAAGGCGTTTATGTGAAGCACGGCGCGGAACTAGACCATCTGGACGAGACGGTGCGCTTGATTCACCAAGCGGGTGGGGTGGCTCTTTTGGCCCATTGGACTTTTACCAAAAACCAGGTGGGCTTGGCTAAAATCGAAGAGCTTCTCCAAGCCGGCCGCCTCGACGGAGCGGAGATTATTTATGGTCAAGGAACCGTGGGCAGGGAAGCTGAGATCGCTCAGGATATGGCCGATATCCGCAATTTAACTTCTAGGCTGGGGGCGCTCCAGAGTGGGGGAGTAGACTTGCACACGGCCGCCGACCTAGAAGCCTTTGTTCAAAACCCCATCTGGGCCCGCCAAACCGTGGGCCTGACCGCTAAGCTTCTAAAAGATCCTCGCGTCCATTCCCAATGGTCATCTTTGCCCACCACTACTTGAAGAAACAAATCCCTCTATTTCTTGGGCCACTAAATCCGCCTGTTCCAAATTCACAATATGCCCCGCCTCGGGCAGAATGGCAAATCGGTGATCACCAGACAGCTGATTCACCAGCTGCTGCGCTTCCAAGGGCGGCACATACTTGTCTGCCTGGCCGTAAATATAAAGAGCAGGCACTTTGATTTTGGCCACGGCCGCTTCCATATCGTACTGCGAAACGGCCAAGCCCATCCCAATAAAGGCCTCTTTGGTCATCTTTTTCTTACCCACCGTGCCGTAGGCGTCAATCAAAAAGCGATTGAACCGGTACATATTAAAATATTTGGAAACCGCGTATGCCACCAAACGACGCTCAACCACTTTCTTGACCAAAGTCTGGGTTAAGGGACGCCGGTTAACCGACTCTAAAACCTGATGCAAGACCTTGGCCCCCGTTTCGGCGTGTGAGCGCAGACGGAACACGGGGCTTATCAAAATTAATTTTTCCAGAAGATTGGGGTACCGGCAGGCCAAATCAGCTACCACAAAGGTCCCCATCGACAGCCCTACCACCGCCACCGGCCTGACTCCCAAACCGCTAAGAAAGGCAGCCACCGAGTCAGCCATACCAGCTACCGAATAGTGAGACAGGGGAGAGGAATCGCCGTAACCAGGGAGATCAAGCATCACCACCCGATACCGGCCTTTCAGCCTCTCGGCCACCGGAATCCAGCTGTACCAGTTATTGGCCCAACCGTGCACAAAAAGCAGAGTTTCGCCTTGGCCCGCCTCGCCGTAGTTAAGCCAACTATCACCCCCGAGGTGTAATTGGGCCTCATGGTAATGTTCCCGCCCCGGAACTACCTCTTCTGGAAAGGCTAGACCCTTGGCCGTTTCCCAAAACTCCTCCAGCTGTTCCCGCCCTCGTGCTATTTTCATCGGTTTAGTAACTGGCTACTGACAACTAGCTACTAGCTACTCTCTTCCAATCTAAAGTATAATCTTGCTACACGCCATGCCCAAACACTCTTACACCTTTCCCGCTGGATTTTTGTGGGGGGCGGCCACCTCCGCTCACCAAGTCGAGGGAAACAATATTCATAGTGACTGGTGGGCCTGGGAGCAGCAGGGTCGTCGAGGCGAGGAACGCCGATCCGGGACCGCCTGCAACCAATGGTATCTCTACCCTCAAGACTTCGCCTTGGCCAAAGAACTAGGCCACAACGCCCACCGCTTCTCCCTAGAATGGGCCAAGATCGAACCCCAGGAAGGCCAGTTTGACGAGAGCGCCCTCAACCACTACGAAAAGGTTTTTCAGGAACTGGGGAAAAATCATCTACTCCCTTTCGTTTCCCTCCACCACTTCACCAACCCCCAATGGTTTACTCTCAAAGGAGGCTGGGAAAAGGCGGCCAATGTTGAATATTATCTTCGCTATGTCGAAAAAGTTATCCAGAGGTTTGGCTGCTACGCCAACTTTTGGTTGACCATTAACGAGCCTCTGATTTACGCTTTTTTGGGCTGGGTCTTCCAAAAATGGCCGCCCCGCAAAAAGAGCCTGAAGCTAGCTTTAAGCATTATTAATCACCAAATCAGTGCCCACAACCAAGCTTATGACTTAATCCACCGTATTCAAAAAGAAAAGAACATCCAAACTTACGTAGGCTTGGCCAAAAACTACATCTACATCCTCCCTTACCGAGGGCCAGTAGACTGGGGTCTAGCCAAAGGGTTAGATTACGCTTGGAATCATTACTTTATTCAGCGCACCCGAGCTTGCTCAGACTTTCTAGGAGTTAACTACTACTTTTCCAATCAGGTGGACTTCATTCCTAATTTTCCTTACTACCGAGTGGTTGATTTGGGCCGGGAAAGGTCGGACCTAGGGTGGGAGATCGCTCCCGAGGGCTTGCGAGAGGGCTTAGTGCGGCTTAAAAAATACCACCTGCCGATTTATATTACCGAAAACGGTTTGGCCGATGCTCGGGATGAAAAAAGAGCGGAATTCATTCGCAGTCATCTTAAAAGCGTAGGGGAAGCACTAGAAGCAGGGGTGGATGTTCGAGGCTACTTCCACTGGTCCCTAATAGATAACTACGAATGGGCTGAAGGTATAGGACCGCGCTTTGGCCTGGTTGATATTGACTACCAAACTCAAAAGCGGACTGTCCGTCCCTCCGCCTATTTTTACAAAAAAATCTGCCAGACGAACCAGCTGCCGCTGTGATATAGTTTTTGGCAGAAGGTCAGATAATCCCAAAACAGTGAAGGAGGAGAGATGAGTTCTAAAAGTGGTCTCGTATTCCTGGCCACGGGCGATCGGACATGCGCTCAAAAGTGTCGGTGGGGAGTTTCCCAGGTACTACCCGAATATCAGGTGGTCCAGCTTGGCCGGGCAGCTAATCTAACCCAAAAAGCCGCCCAAAACCCAGAGGCAATACTGATACTGGACACCGGCTTTCGACCAGCGTACCCACCTAACCTGATTACACAAGATCTTAGGAGGGTGGGGTATGGGGGACCAGTGATCATACTGTGGTCTAGAGAAATGCCGCAAGTGAGGGAGGCTCTACAGCAAGATCAGCGAGTCGCCTTTGTCATCAAGGGCGCCCCTGGAACGGTAGCCTTGCAGCAAGCTCTAAGGCAACTCACCGCCTAAACACCCAGGGTTCGGTTCTCAAAGTTAGCAACAGAGAACCGAACCTTCCTCTACCAATTCACCCCGAGCATCGCTAGGCACTTCTCCCTAGTCGATCCTTCTGCTAGGATAGTTTAATTGGTATGTCCCTACTTACTGCCATTTTAGGAATTATCTTTTGCTTGGCGACCGTCTCCATAATCCTTGAATACCGCCGAGCCAAAGATAAGAAGAAATGTATAAGGCACGACTTGATCATCGGCCTTCCGGTCCTCGTCTCCCTTTTTCTCTTTGGCCCTCTGTTTTTGCTCTCGCCCTTAAAACTCGGCCACACAGTAATTCACCGCGGAAAGGCCACGATCGTCTACCCCACGAAGCTAGGCGACGAGGGGCAACAGTTTAGCGAAGCAATTACCCAAGCCGAGGCCAGAGTAGGGCAGTTTTACGCCACTCAGTTTCCCACCCGCTTTCTACTGGTAGCTAACAGTTTCGATATGCTCCGCTACGGAGGCAACGCCGTTGGTGGTGGGGGAGCTAGTAGTCCTTTGGGCATCGTAGTTCGCCGCGATCGGCTGGATGCTGGCGTCCTTACCCACGAACTGTCCCACCGTTACCTTCGCCTAACCTCAGCCAAGAAAAGCCCCTGCCGGGCCTTAGCCGAAACCGGCCTCTATTACCCCCGCTGGTTCGACGAAGGCCTCGCCACCTATTTGGGAGACAGCGGCTATATGGCCCGTTTTACCAACCCCGAAACTTTAAAACAGGCCTTGGCAGAAGGAGAGTACCCATCAGATTTGAACTACTGGAATGGCCTAAGCGGTTATATAAACTGGGCCTTTAAAGATGTTAAGAGAAGACCGGTCGTGATCTACACCCAAGGCTACCTCTTGGTTAAATTCTTAGCCGAGGAGTTCGGTGAGGCGAAGTTACGACAACTGCTAGCCGAAGGCCAACTCCCCCCGTCCTTCGAGAGTACTTTCCAAAAGGTCTACGGACTCTCTGTCGCCGATTTCCACCAACAGTTCCTAGAGAATCTTGCAACAGTTCCCCCATTTAAATAGCTAAGGCTGTGCACTACTCTTTTAAATAGATCTTAAAATCTCGATCGCCCTCCATCTTCCTCTGAACTAACTCACCAAGAATCCTTGAACGACTCTTCCGATACCTATTGGCCGCCCAGTCGAGGTAATATTTGTGCCTTTTGTCGAGCATAATGTTATAGCGGCCCAACCCCTGCTCTATTTCGGCATAGCCCAAAAACTCATCGATTATTTCTTTGTAGGTACCCAAATTATATATTTTAACTGACAGGAAGGGGGACTCTAAAGCTTCCAGGTAAGAGTCCTTAGCAGGGTTTTCACTTTTTAGCCGCATTACCAACACCGGCTTTTTCTGCTGCAGGGTATATGTAATTTGGTGAGAAGAACTAAAGTTAGGCACGGTAAATTCGATAATCGAGGCTTCCGCGGCGTCAATGGCGGCCGTGACTTCCTGATAAACATCTTTAATATCTCTTTTGGCCTTGGGGTTTTCCTCAATCCATTGGCCGTGCTCACCAATCCAGTCATCAGTCAAAACATGGCCAGAGCCGATTAAGTGCTGTCTAATCAAAAGATAATATTCTTTATACTCTTTGTATTTAAGGGTCGTCGTGCCGAACCAAATTTTCATAAAGTGTAATTTTAACCTCCGGTGTGTATTGACTACACACCCCAAGAGTGGTAACCCTAGATTACACTAATCGATTAACTTCTGCACTCATAAAGGAGGGTAACTATGAAAAAGATTATGACCATCTGCTTCCTCTTGAGAACGGCCGAAGATGGTTCCAGACTTGTCTGCCTGGCAAAGAAAAAGAGGGGATTTCGGGAGGGGAAAATCAATGGTTACGGAGGAAAGCTGGAGGCTGAGGAGACCCTGCTAGAGTGCGCTTTGCGGGAAACTCAGGAAGAAGCTGGCATTAAGCCGATCAACTTGGACAAAGTCGCTGAGGTGTTCTTTCACGATCCGGGTCTGACTCACGAATGCCACGTCTTTGTTTGTAACCAATGGGAAGGAGAACCAACGGAAACGGAGGAAATGCTTCCCGACTGGTACCCTGTTGAAGAGATCCCTTTCGAGAGGATGGGCCAGGCCGATTCCTTGTGGATCCCGCCGGTTTTAAGAGGGAGAAGGGTCCGGGCCTCGTTCTACTACACCGAGGAAAATGAGATGTTTGACCCTTCAGTAGAACCACTAGGAGAGGGTGAAGAATTCTGCCAAACCTAAAAAGGTCTTGCTCCCCCCAAGACCTTTTCTTCGTTTGGTACCGTTGTCCAGTCAACGGTACCAAAACAGGGAGGCGGTTTCGGCCCTTAACAGCTGGCCACATTATAGTTAAAATGAGGGTGTGTTACCGCGACTGCCCAAGTACCACTCTCGCTTTCGCCTAAGGCGCCGCTTGCCCAAGCTAGTTTTGCTGGTTCTTATTAGCCTCTTCACAGTTTTGGCCGTTTACAGCTTCCTGTATGGTCCGCAAACACCATCCCCAGATCGGCCAGTTTACGGAGTCTCTTTCGACCCCTATTACGCCCAAAGCCTGGGACTGGATTGGCAACAAACATACAGTAAGCTACTTGACGACTTAGGAGTTCGACACCTGCGCCTAACCGCCCACTGGAACAAAATTGAACCCCAGCCCGGCCAATTTTTTTGGGACGACTTAGACTGGCAGATGCAAGAAGCTGAAGCAAGAGGGGTCAAAGTCGCCCTCGGCGTCGGACGAAAACTGCCCCGCTGGCCAGAGTGCCATGATCCGATTTGGCTAGAATCTTTAACCGAAGAAGAGGTTGAAAACGAGCTTCTTTCCATGATCAAGACTGTCGTTGATCGCTACCATTCCTACCCCAACCTCGAGTTCTGGCAGGTGGAAAACGAGCCCTTTTTTCCTTTTGGCCATTGTCAGCTGGCTGACCCCCGCTTAGTAAAAAAAGAGATCGACCTCGTCCGCTCCCTTGACTCCCGTCCCACCTATACTACCGACAGCGGCGAGGGGGGCACCTGGTTTATTGCCGGTCACCTGGGCGACTACTTCGGCATCTCGATGTACCGCGTTGTCTGGTTTGACTTTTGGGGGCTGCTACCACCAGTCTACTTTAAATACCCCTTACCGCACTGGTCTTACCGCGTCAAGGCCTTCCTTACCCAACTTCCCCTGGCCAAGATTCTTCTGGTAGAATTGCAAGCCGAGCCCTGGGGCGATAAACCTACTCCCGAACTTACCGAAGCCGAGGAAGCCCGGACCATGAGCCCGACCAAGTTTGACCAAATTATTGACTACTCCCAAAAAGCGGGCTTCAAAAGAATTTATCTCTGGGGGGCCGAGTGGTGGCTTTTCAAAAAAGATCAGGGCCAACCTGCCTACTGGGAGCGGGTGAGGAAATTGCTAATTGACTAAAATACAGGGGGATATCTAGAGGTATGTCAACTGTTCTTCTGAAAGTGCGGATCCTTCTTATCCGTACTAAGATTTGGATAGGGATTAATAGAGTCCTCGTTATTTTGGGCTTAGTAGCTCTCGGTGGGGGGGTGGGGGGCGGCTACCTTCTGTCCGTCTCACTGTCTCAGCCTGGATTTTTGCAACCCACCGCACAACAACGGAACCCGTCCGAGGCCGCCACCGCTTCCGCCTCGCCCCAAGACTATTTTTCCCAAATGCTCAAAGAAACCACCAAACCCGCGCCCACTAGCGCCACCTTACCCACTTCTCCAACCAACGAGGAAACCCCAACCACGGCAGAACCTAAGCCCACCGGCAGTGGGGAGACGCCCTTCAATATTCTCCTTTTAGGCAGCGATCGCCGCTCGCCTTCGGAAGGTTGGGGGAGAATGGACGCCATTATGATTTTGTCTTTGCAATCCCAGAGTAAAAGGATCATCCTGACTTCCTTCCCGCGCGACCTGTACCTTGGCGGCCAAAGAATCAATGCCGTCCACTCCAGCCGGGGAATCTCCGGGCTAAAGCAGGAAATGACTCGGATTACCGGCCTGAACATCGACCGCTACCTACTGACCGACTTTGATGGGGTAGCCTGGGCCGTCGATCTTTTGGGGGGACTGGACGTTAACATTGATCGCACCTTTACCGACACCCAATACCCAGGCCATCGCCAAGGCCAAGAGGGAAACATCACCGTCAGCTTCACCGCCGGGCCGCAGCACCTCAGCGGTGAAGAAGTGGTCATCTACTGCCGGTCTCGAAAAGGGGACAATAGTGAGGGCAGCGATTTCGCTCGGGCCACCCGGCAAAGAAAGGTCATCTTGGCCCTGCCGAGCAATCTGATGCGGGCCTTAGGCTCAGCCGGTACGGACAAAATTAACAGTCTTTACAGTGAGGGTCGGGGGCGAGCGGAAACAGACCTCACTAGTAGTGACCTCCTGGCTCTTTACGCCGTCGCCCAGGACTTTGGCTCTTACCAGATTTCTCAAATCGATATTAGCTCCTACTTATACAATCCTCCCCTGGCTGACTATGGAGGCGCTTGGGTGCTGGTTCCTCAAACCGGAAACTTTAACCAGATCCAACAGGTTATTTTGAACCAACTTTAAGAAGTCGTCTTGACAGCTTAAGGGTTTGGCGGTAAATATGTTAAGTCGAAATGATCGAGGTTAAAAACGTCAGCAAAAAATTCGGAACGGTGACAGCTCTGGATCAGGTCTCTCTTAAGCTCGAAAGTGGCCAGATCATTGGCCTTTTAGGGCCCAATGGAGCCGGCAAAACAACTCTGATGCGGGTTTTAACAGGCTACCTAGCCTCGTCCAGCGGCAGCGTCGCCATTAACGGACTGTCGCCCCTAGAAAACCCCTTGGCCATAAAAAAGATGTTTGGCTATTTACCTGAGGGCAACCCCCTTTACCAGGAAATGACGGTAGCCGAATACCTGCACTTTGCGGCCGCCTTAAAGATCGAGAACCATAAAGATCAGACCTCCGCCATTAACCGCGTTACACATTCCTGCGGCCTAATCCAAGTAGTTGGGCAAAAAATCGATACCCTCTCCAAGGGCTTTCGCCAGCGGGTGGGTTTGGCGCAAGCCTTACTAAACGAGCCCCCCATCCTTATTCTGGATGAACCTACTGCCGGTCTGGACCCCAACCAAGTAGTGGAGATCCGCCAGCTTATCCAAAAGATCGGCCAGGAAAAAACTGTGCTCTTATCCACCCACATTCTCTCGGAAGTGCAATCTACCTGTAATCAAGTCATCATTATTAATCAGGGCCGAATAGTAATGGCAGGTTCCATAAGTGAACTTCGATCTAAGGGAGAGCAAGCCTTTGCTGTTGATTTCAAAATCAAGGGGACTGCAGATAATATTATGGCCGCCTTTCAGACTAAGGAGTGGGTGAAGGAAATCAAAGAGCTTACTCGAGACGACCAAGGCGTCAGCTATAGACTGCACCCAGCCCACAACGAAGTGGTTGGCGAAAAAGTCTACGCGGTGATCAAGGCCCAGGACTGGGTCCTCTTGGAGCTTAGCCCCGAGACCCTGAGCCTGGAGGAGACTTTTAGGGAGTTAACGCAAACCTAAGATGAAAGCTTGGTGGATAGTCACTAAAAAAGAATTGGCCGGCTATTTTCGCACTCCGATTGCCTTCATTTTTATTGTGGCCTTTTTGACCTCGGCCAACTGGTTTTTTCTCCAAAACTTCTTTCTGGTTAACCAGGCTACCCTACGAGGATGGTTCGAGATGCTTCCCTGGTTCCTGCTTTTTTTGGTTCCCGCTTTAACTATGCGCCTGTGGGCCGAAGAAAAAAAATCGGGCACTATCGAAACTTTGCTGACTCTTCCTTTAGCTGATAGCGCCGCTGTTATGGGCAAATTCGCCGGCAGCTTGCTCTTTTACTTAGTTTGCTTAGCTTGCTCTTTGCCACTGGTAGGCGTCATTGGCCAGCTGGGCCAGTTAGACACCGGGCAGGTGATAGGTCAATACCTGGGGGCGATGTTTTTGGGGGCAGCTATGATTAGCCTCGGCTTGTTCATCTCCAGCCTCACGGCCAATCAGATCATTGCCTTCATTGGCACTTTAGGAAGCGGTTTTTTGCTGCTGACTTTAAACAGCCAAGCTCTGGCTAATTTTTTGCCCCTTAAGTGGCGAGCCCTACTACCGTACTTGAGCTTTTTCCAACACTATAACCAAATGGCCAAAGGATTAATCGATCTACGGGACGTGGTCTTTTTTCTTTCGGTAACTTTGATCTTCCTTTACGCTAATGTCAAAAGTCTAGAAAGTCGTTTTTGGCAAGTATGAAGATTAGCATTCGTAAAAAATCTCTTAAAAAGATGGACGCCTACGCTTCCTTGGGTTTACTGGGCCTAGTTTTACTGGCTGCTAACCTGCTCCTTTCTCCTAAAGTGGCCCGAGTAGATTTAACCGAACAAAAGGTATACACCATCTCTCCTGCTACCGCCAAGACGCTGCGGGAGCTGGATGATTTGGTGCATATTAAGGCTTTTATCTCGGAACAACTCCCCCCTCAGTTCGTCAACCTCTCCCAACAAGTCAAAGATCTACTAGTGGAGTACCAAACATATGGGGGCGACAAAATCAGTGTCAGCTACCTAGACCCCAAAGCGGGGGCCGACGCCACCGCCGAAGCCCAAACCTATGGCATCCAACCCATCCAGTTTAGCGACGTGAGTCAGGAAAAATTGGAAATTGCCCAAGGCTTTCTGGGTTTGGCCATTCTGTATGAGGACCGGCAGGAAGTTATCCCCTTTATTACCGAAACTTCCAACCTGGAGTATGACCTTACCGCCGCTATCAAAAAGGCCTTGCGTCAGACTCCTATTAATCTGGCCTACCTCACCGGCCACCAAGAGGCCAGCCCCTACCAAGACTTGCGCTTGGTGGACAGCAATCTTAAAAAGCTCTACCAGACTCAGCCGCTCAACTTAGCTGAGCTTAAAAAGATCCCTGGTGATATCTCCACTATAATGATTGTTAACCCCCAAACTGAATACAGCGAGGAAGAAAAGTACCTGCTTGATCAGTTTCTAATGGCGGGAAGGGGAATGTTGATCGCTCTCAGCAAAACAAATGTCAGCTCCCAGCTAATCGGCCAACCGGAGGCCACTGGGCTAAGTGAGCTTTTGGAGAGCTACGGCCTAACGCTCTCCTCGGGCTTGGTGCTTGATCAAATAAATGAGATTGCCGGTTTTAACACCGAATCCGGTTCTATTTTTGTTAACTACCCCTACTGGGTTAAGGTTCTCCCAGAGAACTTGACCGCGGACAGCCCCATCACCGCCCGCCTCCAATCTCTAGTGTTTCCCTGGACTTCCGCTCTGACCATCTCGCCGGAAGAAGAAAGCCACTACCAAATTCTGGCTCGCTCATCCGAAAGCAGTTGGCTGTCGGAAAACATCTACAATCTTTCCCCCGTGGGCATCACAGAACCTTCCGAGTCACAAGCCAGCCATATTCTAGCCGTGTCCGCCACCGGACCTCTAAACAGCGCTTATTTGAATAAAGAAAGACCGGTAACAGAAGAAGGAGAGGATTTTCTAGCCCAAACGAACAAGGCGCGTTTGGTAGTAATCTCCAGCAGCCTCCTGCCGACGGATGGCTTTGGTCAGAGATTCGGAGAAAATGCCCTCTTCTTCCTTAACGCCGTTGACTTTGTCAGTCAGGACGAAAGCCTGGCGGAAATCCGTGTCAAACAAGGCTTGTCGGTCCCTCTAAAAAACCTCACCGATCAGCAAAAACACCAAATTCGCTACTTTGGACTAGCTTACCCCCTAGTAATAGTGATTGTTGTCGCTATCGCCACCAACTTTTGGAGGCAGCGCCGTTTACGAAAGGCTAGGCTATGAATACCTCACTAGTTCGCAAGAGTGTTTTGTTGGCCTTAATTCTTTTGGGATTGGTAGGTCTGCTGCTTCTTCAGCAACCCCAACTGCGCTTCTGGCAAAAAGCCGACGCGGCACCTGTTTACGGGCAGCTAACCGCGGACCAGGTGACCAAAATTGCCTTCACCAAAGAAGAAACCACCGAGCTGGTCAAAAATGGCTCCTCCTGGCAGGTGGGGGAGTTCAGGGCCAACCCCGCCCTAGTCGATCGCTGTGTAACTACTCTCCTGGCCCTTAACAAGATGACCCCTGTTTCGCACAACATAGACAAGTTCGCTCGCTACGGAGTGGCCGAAAACAGCCTTAACGTCCAGCTCTGGGCTGGAAACAGCCAGCAGCCTCGTCTGATACTCGGGAAGGCAGGACCCACTTACGGAACTACCTACTTCGAAGTGGAGGGTGAATCAGCCGTTTTCCTCGCCCCCCATAACCTCCAGACAGAATGCTCTCCCACAGACTGGCGAGACTTGACCATTTTTGCCTTCGAAGGGCCTCAGATCACCACGTACCAAGTGACGGCCCCAGGCAAAAACTACACTCTCCAAAAAACCGATTCCGGCTGGCAGGCCGCCGACTCTCCCAGCACCCAACTTAAGACGCAAGAAATCACTTCGATCCTTTACGCTTTTGCTCAACTCAAGGCCAAGGACCTTCAACTTATCCCCACAGAAGGCGACTCCTTTACCTCCCAAAGTACCATCACCGCTACCACCGAGTCTGGGCAGACCTACCGCCTAGAAATCGGGGCTCCCTTCACCAAGGAAGAGGGCAGCGACTACCCCGCCCGCAAAGAGGGGGACACCCAAAACGCCTGGGTACTTTCTTCCTACTCCGTCCAAGACCTTACCCCTAACTTAGAGAGATTACAGCCGTCTGAGGAGAGCCCAAGCAATTAGCTCTTGCTCAAAATTTTGCTTTAAGTTATATTTTTAGACAATGATGCCGGCTAAGTTTTGGATCGCCTCTCTGCTGCTGTTGGTTACCCTCACCCTCTGGGAGTTAGTAGACCGGATTCCCCAAACTGCAGTCCGGGCCAAGAGCGACCCCGCCCAAACCTCGTACTCGCTAGACAGCCCCGAAAGAGTTTTGGCCATCGCCGCCAGCACGGGCGCTTGGCAATATTCGCTCACGCCCCCTGTCTTTAACGGGCGTACCCTAAGCCAGGAGCTAATCCCTTTTAAATCTGGGCCTAACTTGGCCTTAAGAACCGAGATCGGTAATGTCTTGGCCGACTTTTACCCCAGCGACAAGTGGGTCGAGGTCAATACCTCCACCCAAACTTTGTCGGCCCACCAGGGGGATCAGGTTATTTGGACTTTCCCAGTTTCCACAGGTACCCTGCGCACCCCCACCCCCAACGGCACGTACCAGGTTTGGATTAAACTACGCTATCACAGGATGATCGGGCCAGGGTATGATTTGCCCAACGTGCCTTTCGTGCAGTATTTTCATCGTGGCTACGGACTGCACGGCACCTACTGGCATAGCAACTGGGGTCACCCCATGAGTCACGGCTGTGTTAACCTTAAAAACGAGGACGCCGAAAAAGTTTACTACTGGACAGATCCCTGGGTGCCAGCCGATGGCTGGGGTTTAAGGGCCAACAACAACGAGAACTCACCTCTATATAATCCGGGGACGCGCGTGGTCGTCGTCGGCAACACCCGCGACGCTTACTAGAGTTGCTAACTGCTAGCCGTTACTACCTATACCTGCTCTTCGTTTGGACCTGCTATCGTTTTTTCTTCAGACTTCCGGAAACGGTGGACGAGCTTTTAATTAAGCCCCTGCTTTGGCTCGGACCGTTAGCCTGGTTAGGGGCCAAAGCCGTAACATTCTCGCCAGGCGACTTTAGGTGGCGAGAGTTTAGTAAGGATTTTCTCTACGGTCTGGGATTCTGTTGCTTACTCGTGGGAGAATACGCTCTAGCTTTGACTAGCCAAGGAAAGGGTTTAACCATTACCCGACCCCCGTCGCTGCTGACCCTTTTTTTAACCAGCCTGGCCACTGGGATCACTGAGGAAATCGCCTTCCGCGGCTTTTTATTTAGGAAAATTTACGCCAAAACGCGCCACAACTTAAAAGCCAACCTCCTCGTTTCTAGCCTTTTTTTGATTTTGCACCTCCCCAAAGTTCTTTTTGTCAATCAAGCCTCTTTAACAGGAGTAGGGGAGTTCCTACTAATCAGCGGCAGCCTAAGCTTGGTCAACGGTTACGCTTTCTACACCACCAAGTCGCTAGTAGCCCCCATCACGGCCCACACTTTTTGGAACTTCTTGATCTACTTTCTAACCTGACGAATCAGCTTTGAGGTTCAACCTCAATAAAGCCCCTACCTAAAGGGTAATTAGAGGTTGAACCTCTATGATACGGTGGGGGTACTCGGTCACAAGTCCAAGTGCTTGTAACTCGCTTTGGCTCGAACAAGCACTAGGCTCGCGACCCCCTCTCACCCCACACCGTACGGTGCAGGGCTGCGAATTATTCTCGTCCCTCGAGCCTACGCTTCGCCAGCCTCTCGTTCCTAGCGGGAGTCTGTCGAATCATGGTGCCGGTGGAGGGACTCGAACCCCCAACCTTGACGTTAGAACCGTCCTGCTCTGTCCGATTGAGCTACACCGGCATGGAGCGGGTGACGGGGCTCGAACCCGTGACCTTCTCCTTGGAAGGGAGACGTTCTAAGCCAACTGAACTACACCCGCGCAAAACCACCGCGTAAGGCTATTTTACCATCTTCGGGGAAGTCACTTCCCCTACCGTTTTTGTTTGGGGCTCTCGCTAGCTTCGTGCCTGCTTAAATAGCCGGTGTATTCAGCATCTGCATCAATTACTTTCCTCATCGCTTCTCGAATAAGATTCGTCCGACTCTTATTTTTTGTAAATTGTGCCCAATCCAAATAATTTCTCTCCGTATTGTTTAGAACTAGATGAAAGCGGTTGCGCTCGGAAACATTCTCGTATTTAGCAATAAAGACAACGATCGTTTCCAAAAGTGACTCTGGTGAGTATTCCGAAACCTGCAAAATATCAGAGTCAATACCATGGATAAACATTTGTTTAAACTGACGGTATTTCTTACCTTGCCACAGAACTAAAGTTGGCTTTTTGTTTTGCAAAGCTACTGTTATTTGATGACCGGTGCTGAAATTGGAGACCGTGTCCTCGATAATCACCAAATCTGCCTCTTTTATCGCTTGGATGCAGGCTCGGTAGATTTGTTTTATGTCCCTAATGTCAGTGTTCCCAGCCTGTAAACGTTCCTCGGTATGTGGTAGCCAATCGCGGGTAAGAGTGTGGCCTTGAGCGATCAAATAATTCCTTATTGCGAAATACGTATCGCGATACTTGGAAAATTCCGCTGTGGAGCAGGTGAAATACACTCTCATGCCCTTACATTACCGTATGGGCAATCAATGTGCAAGATGTGCATAGACAAGAGGGATTAGTCACTAGTAAACTCAGCTCAACTCACACGTGAAGGGAGATTCTAAAATGAGTCGGATAGAAGAACTACTGGCAGGCAGCGTAAAGTTTGTACCTGCCGTTGTCTGCTTCTTAAGGCGAGGCAACCAAGTGCTGCTAGGCCGAAGAATAAAGGTTTCCCGCAACCTTGGTACAAACCTTCTTGCGGGAATTGGGGGAAAGGTGGGTGACTTGCCTGAATATCGTGATGAAACGCCAGAGGAGGCCGTGGCTCGTGAGGTAGCGGAAGAGATAAAAGTGACTATCACCACTTACCGAGCAATGGGGAGGGTCAGGTTTATTTACCCGCACAAACCGGACTGGAATCAGGACGTCACGATCTACATCGCGACCGAATGGCAAGGAGAGCCAGAAGAAACGGAAACAACCGAGCCTTTATGGGTTGACCAGGTGAGTCTGCCTGCTTCTCAGATGTGGCCGGATAACGCCGACTGGGTTCCCCTAGTGCTGGCTGGGGAACACGTGGATATGATCTTTCTATACGATGGTAATGGAGGAATTGTAGAGCGTCTTGTCAGCTAGATAAAGTCCCCTCATCAAAGGAGGTTGCGCAGTCTTTTGCCAACCTCCTCTTTTCTTCCTAACCCGCTTCACTGGTGTTCTACCAAATTTCTAAGCGGCGATTATTTCGCTGGCCGCTTTGGTCAAGCGGTTCATAATCGCCAGACCCAACCCTACCTCGGAAACACCTTGGACAAGAATCACCCCTACTCCCTGGTGGTCAAACTCCCTCAGGTTCTGGAAAAGACTGTGGGCTAGAAGGTCCAGATTATTGAGATTTCCGCAAGCCCTGACTACTTCCGTCTTGCTAAAAGAGCCTGCTTCTTCCTCGGTCGTTAAAACACCCACCCTAAACCCCTTCCCGTGGTAGTGATCAACCAAAAGTTGCATCTTGGCGACTACCTGCTTTGGGGAACCGGTCACCAGGATTAGAGGAGCTTGGGGGGAATAGTGGCGGTATTTCATTCCCGGACTTTTGGGTGTCTCCGGATTCTCTATTTCCGAAGCGGTGGGGGCAGGAGCTAGGTTAGGCAAATGCGCGTGTACATCCTCCCAAGGTAGACCACCTGGCCGCAACAGCTGGAAAGGCTTGTTCGTCAAGTCAAGTACCGTTGACTCCAAGCCAATCTCGCACGGACCACCGTCCAGAATCATCTCTACCGCTTCGCCTAAGTCTTCTTCGACCTCTTTGGCAGTTGTTGGGGAAGGCTTGCCGGCTAAGTTAGCCGAGGGCGCGGCGATAGGAACGCCTGCCCTTTCGATCAGTAGGCGAGCAATCTTGTTTTGAGGGCAGCGCACGGCGACGGTCTCCGCCCCAGCCGTTACCTCGTTCGGTATCACCGGCTTTTTCCAAAGAACCAGAGTCAAAGGTCCTGGCCAAAACTTTCGGATCAAACGCTTGGCCTCTGGCGGTACATCTTTGACCAAGGCCGCCAGGTCGCCAGCCCGGGCAACGTGAACAATAACCGGATTGTCGGCCGGACGGTTTTTAGCCGCAAAAATTCTTTTGACTGCTTGGGCGTTCAAGGCGTTGGCGCCCAGCCCGTAAACCGTCTCTGTGGGGAAAGCCACCAAGCCACCCGCCTTGATGATACTGGCAGCCTGAGCGATTATTTTGAGATTGGGCTGGTCGTGGCCGAGTGGGAAAATAGCCATAGGAACGTAGGTGGTCGGCAAGCTTAGCTTGCCTTGACCACGCTAAGCGTGGTCGGAGAGGTGGGACTTGAACCCACGACCTCGGCGTCCCAAACGCCGCGCGCTAGCCAACTGCGCCACTCTCCGTTGACTAGCTATTCTAACATTTTTCCCGAGCATGGTGGGGTAGAGGTTCCAGCTATGCTAAAATAACCCAAACGGTTGGGGCGAGTGGCGGAATTGGCAGACGCGTTGGACTTAAAATCCAATGAGCCTTATAAGCTCGTGTGGGTTCGATCCCCTCCTCGCCCACCACGTAAAAGCCTTGCTGAGGACGAGGCGAAGCCGAAATCTGAAGCTAGGATTTTACAGTGTCCTCCGTAGCCCAAAGGGCGTAGGAGGACCGATCGTAAGGCTTAACGTGGCAGGCCACTATAATACCGCGCGGCCCACCGTTAGCCGTCGAGGCTGGCCGTGGATCATTTTACACGGCAAGACCCACGTAGCCCAGCCACAAGAAGCGAGGCAGAGCCGAGTTTCTTGTCATTTGACTATCACTTCCAAAAATAGATACAATAACCTTGTCTTATGAAACGACCCGCTGCCCACCACCTTATTCTTCCTTTTCTACCATTAGCTAGCTTTTTTGTGTGCACCCTGGCAATCCTTAGTTTCTCCTTTTACCTCCTTCTCAAGCCAGAGGTAGTGCAACATATTAAGCAACAGCTTAACTACGCCCAAATTTTTGCCAGCACCGCCAAGGTCCTGGGGGTAGCTTCCCAACAAATGGATCCCCAGGATGCCCGACCCCTAATTATCGACCAATATTTACGCAGTATCGGCTCGCCTATGGCAGGCACGGGAAGGTATATGGTAACTGTCGCCGACCGTAAGGGGATTGATTGGACCTGGGTACCGGCCATCTGTATGGTGGAGTCTAACTGCGGCAAGGCCATCCCCCCCGACTCCTATAACCCTTTTGGCTACGGGGTCTTGGACGATGGGCAAGTTCTTTTTCGCTTTGACTCCTGGCACGAAGCCATCGCCGCCGAAGCCGACTACCTCAAGAAGGAATATTTCGATAAGGGACTAACTAATGAGGATATGGTAATGAGCAAATACTGCCCAGTTTCTATTGGCAAGGGGGGCGCTTGGGCTAAGGCTGTTAAATACTTCCGAGACCTCTACCGCAATTATTAAATTTTTTTCCCCTTCCATGACTTGACTTTCATCCTATAAGATGGTATAGTTGGCACACCCTAGAGTTGTCGTCTCTGACGACAATTCTAGGTTTATTTTTTATGGCCCTTTAAGGGGCCGTTTATGCTTAATAAGCTTAACCTCAAGGGCTTGGCCTTAGGAGCCTTGCTCGGTTGGCTCATTGTAGCCAATGACAAGATGACTAACGCTTACCAACCGCCCCTTTTAACTCCTCAGAACGAGGAGGGTTTGGTGATTTCCTACGAGTTAAAAGTTAATCCCGACAACCGCCGGGAAAAGGTGCGCGCTCTTTTGGCCAAATATAACTCTCCCATGGTGGATCAGGCGGACTTCTATGTGGACATTGCCGATAAATACAACCTGGACTGGCGACTCCTGGTCTCCATTTCTGGTATTGAGTCTGGCTTTGGTAAATACCTTTTGCCCAACTCTTATAACCCTTTTGGCTGGGGTGGGGGATACCTTTACTTTGACTCTTGGGAAGAGTCTATTGAGACCGTTTCCTCTACGTTTGATAATAAATGGCGCGATTGGACCACCTTAAAGGTGGACAAAATGGCCCCCGTTTACTGCCCCCCTAACTATATCAACTGGACCCGGGCCGTGACTGGCTATATGGAAGAGTTGGACCAAATCGATCCCCAAAACCCCACCGCCGGGGTCTCCAATATTGCCTATCAAGGTCTTAACTGAGGGTTAAATCCCTCTAAAGGGTCTCTAAAGGATTCTTAGGGTGGTGCGGACGAGAGGACTTGAACCTCCACCCCGCGTTAAACGGGACAAGGTCCTAAACCTTGCGCGTCTGCCAGTTCCGCCACGTCCGCTTGATCAAATAAAGCAAACTATATTTGTCGTCAACTAAGTTTTAATCTCTAACCCCCACCTTCGCCCTTCGGTAAACTCAGGGCTTCGGCGGGTTAGATATCCGTAAGTCTCCCCCCGGAGAGGCGGGTCGACAACGGCTATCTAAAGTTCCGCCACGTCCGCTTGATCAAATAAAGCAAACTATATTTGTCGTCAACTAAGTTTTAATCTCTAACCCCCACCTTCGCCCTTCGGTAAACTCAGGGCTTCGGCGGGTTAGATATCCGTAAGTCTCCCCCCGGAGAGGCGGGTCGACAACGGCTATCTAAAGTTCCGCCACGTCCGCGCACGTTGATACTCGCTATTGTATCAAAACCTGGATTCCTTCACACCTGAACCTCCTTGCGGCAACCCCTTATTTCTTATTGGCCCAAAGGCCAATTTAAGCTACAATACCCAGTTGTATGAAAAGGCGTTTGATAATTTTGGCCATTATTCTAGCCGTCGGGGGACTGGCTTGGCGAGTTTTGAAACCTAAGCCTCTTCCAGTCGAAGTAGCCACCGTCGCCCAAGGATCTTTAATCCAAACTGTTTCCGCCAGCGGAGTAGTGGCCGCCGACAAAGAGGCCCAAGTGCAGTTTCTGACCACCGGCCGGGTGCAAACCATCCAAGTTAAAGAAGGCGACCGAGTCAAAAAAGGTGATCTACTGGCTTCTTTGGATAAGGGGGCTCTAGCCTCATCGCTACAGGCCTACCGGGCCACTTTGGTCAAAGCCCAGGCCGCTCGCGACCAACTCTACGCCGAGTATAAGGATTTAGAAGATACTGATTACCGCTGGGCCCGTAAGCGCCAGGCCTTAGCCGATGTAGAGTACGCCCAGCAAAACGTGCGCAGCGCCGAGGAGAGCCTTAGCAAGGCGAGCCTTTTTTCACCTCTGGAAGGGCTGGTGACTCGAGTCAATGTTAAGGTAGGGGAAAGCGTGGCTACAACCACGGGCAGCTCCTTCACTATTACCGACCCCGGCACTCTACTTTTTAAGGCCAACATTGACGAAACCGAAGTTGGTCACCTAAAAGTCGGACAATCAGCAGAGTTAAACCTAAATGCCTTCCCCAAAGACAACCTAGTTGCCTCCCTCCTCTCAATAGCCTCCGCGGCCACGGCAGACGCTTCAGGCAACCCCGTTTTTGAAACAAAGTTCCGCTTTAACCAAGCTGGCCAAAACGTGATGACCGGCATGAAGGGGGATGTGCAAGTTGTTTACTCGGAAAAGAAGAATGTGTTACTCGTACCTTATGAGGCCATCACTGAAGAAGAGGAAAAAACTTATGTTTGGCTAACCTCTCAAAGAAAGGCCTTTAAAAAAGTCGTCGAGGTGGGGGAGGAAAACGACCTTTGGGTAGAGATCGTCAGCGGCCTACAGGAGGGTGATCAAGTCATCCTCAACCCCGATAAAAAACTTAGAGAACAAGCCCTAATTTCTTATTAACTCCGCGATCTTTATGGAAACCGTTCTCCAAACCGTTGATCTAAAAAAAATCTACAAAATGGATGGGCTGGAAGTCCGAGCTCTAGACGGTGTTTCGCTTACGGTCAGCCGAGGAGAGTTTGTGGCCATTGTGGGTAAATCCGGTTCTGGTAAGTCGACCTTAATGCACATTATTGGCTGTTTAGACCGGCCGACTTCGGGTCAGGTGAGTTTAGACGGGGAAAATGTGGCCCAGCTTAAACCGAGCCAGCTAGCCAAAATTCGCAACCAAAAGATTGGTTTCGTTTTTCAAGCGTACAACCTACTGTCGCGCACTTCGGCGATGGATAATGTCTGTTTACCCCTAGTTTACGCCGGCCTCCGGCGCCAAGAGCGCGAAGTCAAAGCCCGAACCATATTACAAAAGGTTGGCTTAGGCGACCGCCTAGAACACCTCCCTAATCAACTTTCCGGGGGGCAGCAGCAGCGGGTCGCTATCGCCAGAGCCTTGGTCACCGATCCGAGCCTTATCTTAGCCGACGAGCCTACAGGCAATCTGGACAGCCGCTCGGGTGAGGAAATCGTTAGCCTGCTTCACCAACTTAATCAGCAAGGAAACACCATCGTCATCGTGACTCATGATGAAGACCTGGCCAACCAAGCGAAAAGAACCATCCGATTAGAGGATGGGAAGGTGGTATGAAACAATCGCTTTGGTTATTGGGCTTTGGTACTTGGTGCTTAAATTTATGATCGATTTAGCAGAAACCAGCAAACTATCTTTGATCGCCATTGCCGCCAACAAAAGCCGCAGCTTTCTAACTATGCTAGGTATCATCATCGGCGTGTCGGCGGTCATTCTTTTGGTATCCATTGGGGCTGGCCTGCAAAGTTTTATTAACGAGCAATTCCAGACCCTAGGTAAAAACACCATCTATGTCCTCCCAGGAAAAGTTGGTGGCACGGGAAGCGGGGGCGGCGGAGCCCCGTCCTTCTCTACTAGTAAACTGGGTGATCGCGAGGTGGAGGCCCTCAGAAAGCTGCCCTCCGTCAAAGCCGTCACCGGCGTCTACCAAACTTACCTTACTGTCAAAAGAGGCAAAGAGGCTATCTACTCCGAAGTCAACTCCAGTGAGGCTAGCATTGAACAGATCCGAAATTTGGAGCTTGAGCCTGGAGGGCGATCTTTCACAGCCGAGGAGGACAAATCCGGGCAGGCAGTGGCTATCTTGGGGTATCGGGTCAAGGAAGAGCTTTTTAAATCGCGTAATCCTGTCGGTAAACAAGTATTAGTGGGCGGTAAAGCCTATCAAGTGATTGGGGTGCGCCCGGAAACCGGCGGCTTAGGGAACTTGAGTGCCGACAACGAGGTGATGATCCCCAACACCATTATGAAAAGGCAGTTTAATTTTGACAACTACAACTACATTCTGGTAGCCAGCCAAGAAGATGCCGATCCCAAAGTCGTCTCTGCCCAGATCAAAAGAGAGCTACGAAAATACCTGGAAGCGGACGAATTTACCGCCTCTAGCCAGGAACAACTTTTAGGAACGGTCAACCAAATTCTGGGGGTGCTCACTCTAGCTTTGGGAGGCATTGCCGCCATTTCCCTAGTGGTGGGAGGAGTGGGCATTATGAACATTATGCTAGTCTCGGTCACCGAAAGAACCAGGGAGATCGGTTTACGAAAAGCCGTCGGGGCACAAGGGTCCGACATTCTACTTCAGTTTTTAATCGAGGCTGTTATTCTTAGCCTCTCTGGGGGAGTCATCGGCATTGCTCTGGGAGTGGGAGGAAGCTGGCTGCTTAGTAGCTACATCACCACCACAGTCACTCCCTGGAGCGTGTTGATCGCGGTCACAGTCTCGGCTCTAGTAGGAATTGTCTTTGGGGTCGCTCCAGCTGCTAAGGCTGCCCAAAAAGATCCCATTGACGCCCTCCGCTACGAGTAGTTCTTCAGGTGCTAAGATGGCAGCTATGGGCAAGCAACTCCATCTCGTCGTTTCTGGACAAGTTCAAGGTGTCGGTTTCCGTTACTCCGCCAAGCAACTAGCCGACCGATTAAGCCTCACTGGCTGGGTACGAAATAATCCCGACGGCACCGTAGAATTGGTGGCCCAAGGTCAAGAAGCCACCCTCCAGCAATTCCTGCAGGATTTAAAGCAAAGCCACTTAGGATCTTACATCTCCAACTGCGAGAGTCGGTGGTCAGAAGACAAAGAAGAGGCCAAAGATCAAGGCTTTGCTATCAGGCGCTAGTTACTTATACCGACCTTGGGAGGTCGGACTAGCGTGGTTGAGTTATGAAAGAGGCTGTTCTTTACACCCATCATCCCGATCAGACGGTCAGCTGCGGCGTATGCCCTCGGCGTTGCCGCATTCCCGTCAGTGGCAGGGGCTTTTGCCTCTCGCGACAAAACATAGAGGGGAAACTTTACTCCCTGACCTACGGCTTAGTCAGCCAAGGGATCCAAGTTGACCCCATTGAGAAGAAGCCAATGTACCACTTTTACCCCGGGACCCAAGTGGCTTCGGTAGGTTCGTTTTTTTGTAATTTTCGTTGTCGCCAGTGCCTGAACTGGTTTACCAGCTGGGGGGCGGGGGAGAATCCAGAAGAAACCACCGCTCGGTTGGGAGTCAAGATCAGCCCAGAAGAGTTGGTCCACCAGGTCAAGGCGCTTAACATCCCAGGGATAGCCTTTACCTATAACGAGCCCATCATCTGGGTCGAGTACGTCCACGACGCCGCCCAACTAGCTAAACAAGAGGGGCTTTATACCGTCTTGGTCACTAATGGCTACCTCACTTCCGAAACCTTAGATTACCTAGGGCCTTTTCTAGATGCCTATGCGGTCGATTTTAAAGGCTTTTCGGATGCTACTTACCAACGGATGAACGCCGCCCCCACCTTGGCTCCCATTCCCGAAATGGCCAACAGGGCCCAAGAGAAGTGGAAGATGAAGGTAGAAATCACCACTTTGCTTATCCCTACTATCAATGACGATTTAGAGGAGCTTAGGCAAATGGCTAGCTGGATCAAAAATAATTTAGGTCCCAACACCCCGTGGCATCTTTCTGGCTTTAGCCCGCAGCTGGCTCCCGACCCCGCCTTTCAGAAAATTCCCCCGCCTTCCCCAGAACTTGGCCAACAAGTGGCTACCATCGGCCAGGAGGAAGGCCTAAACTTTATCTATCTCTGGTTCACCGACCCTAATCACTACCTAATTAAAACCGACACGATCTGCCCCCAATGCCACACGATCAACATTCGCCGCCCTGGCTACCGAACCCAAGTGCTTGCCCTTACAGATGAAGGGCGATGTTCCCAATGCGGCTACGATTTAAAAGTTGTACTAGGTTTACCGTCTTGACAGGGCAGTTATCCTTGGGCAAACTTGACCCCTAGATATTTACTAGGGAGGGGGTGGGCTGTATGGAAAAACCAACCAAACAGAAGAGAGTTTGCCCAGAGTGTGGTTACTCGGGGGAAGAAAGTAACTGTCCCGACTGCGGCGCACCTATGGTTAACCCCGAAGAGCTACCGGAAGATCAGGAAGACTTGAACACCAACGACCATTTGAGCCTTAAAGAAGCTTTAGAGGCGGAACAGGGAGTTAAGCTTTAGCCCCTCGACTTTCGGGTTATCTTTGGGTATGATAGGAGGGTGGGTAGTTTGTTAGGAGACCACAGTCAGGGGACTCCTCCGGCTAAGCCGTTAGCAGATCGCGTCCGACCAAGCCAATTCGATGAGTTTGTCGGGCAGGAGCATCTAGTTGGGCCGGGCGGGATTATCCCCCAACTTTTAGCGGCCGATCGCCTGCCTTCTCTGATTTTTTGGGGGCCGCCCGGGTCGGGAAAAACGACTCTCGCCAGGCTCATAGCCCAAAAAACTCGCTCTGACTTTGCAGAATTTTCGGCCGTAACGACTGGAGTGAAGGAAGTCAAAGAAGTCGTCGCCCAAGCCAAAGACCGACTCAGGGCCTACCAGCAGAAAACTATCCTTTTTTTGGATGAAATCCACCGCTTTAACAAGGCGCAGCAGGACACTCTTTTGCCTCATGTGGAAGACGGGTCGATCATTCTGATCGGCGCTACCACCGAAAATCCTTCTTTTGAAGTCATTCCCCCTCTGCTTTCCCGCACTAAAGTTTTGGTGCTTAAAGAACTGACTGAGGACAACTTGAAGCACATCATCAAACGGGCCCTAAGCGATGACGACCAGGGAGTGGGGAAGGGGAAGCTCACCATCGAAGATGAGGCCTTAGGGTTCCTAGTGCAAGCCGCCAATGGTGACGCCCGCCAAGCTCTAAATACCCTAGAGATCTCGGCCAACTTAACCCTCAACGCTAGTGGCCAAAATAAGATCATCACTACCGCCACCGTCAAAAACGCCCTGCAGCGCAGTTTGCGCTACGACCGCGCCGGGGAGGAGCATTACAACACCATCTCGGCTTTGCACAAATCTATGCGTGGTTCTGACCCCGACGCCTCCCTTTACTACCTGGCCCGAATGCTCGAGGCCGGCGAAGACCCCTTGTACGTGGCCCGCCGCTGCGTCCGCTTTGCTTCCGAAGACATCGGCCTTGCCGATCCTAACGCCCTAGTCCAAGCCACAGCTACTTTTCAGGCCTGTCACCAGATCGGTATGCCGGAGAGCAATGTCATCTTAGCTCAGCTAGTAGTATACCTAGCCCTAACTCCCAAAAGTAATTCCCTGTATAAGGCTTACTGTAAGGTTCGAGAGGATGTCCATCAGACTCTTAACGAACCCATCCCTCTTAAGTTGCGCAACGCTCCCACCGCCCTTATGAAAGAGCTCCATTACGGTGACGGTTATAAATACGCCCACAATTACCAAGACCACTTCGTGCCCGGGGAAACTTATTTACCAGAAAAGTTGGCGGGCAAGAGATACTATTTCCCTTCCGACCAGGGGCAGGAAAAAGCCTCCGAGGGCACAGCAGGTAGGCAGGGGCACTGTAAAGTGTTAAAATGACCTTATGCAAACCCAAGTCGAAAAATTACCTCTATCCACCGTCAAGATTACGGTCACCATTCCGCAAGATCGGATTAAAGCCGAAAGAGAGAAGGCCGTCGTGGAGGCCGTCAAAGGAGCCGAGGTTGACGGTTTCCGCAAGGGTCAAGCTCCCAGACATCTGGTAGAGCCACGTCTGGACACAGGCGAAATTAACGGCCGAGTCATCAACCAGTTACTTCCAGAGGCCTTCTCCAGCGTCGTTAAAGAACACCTGCTTAAACCGATCACCGATCCTAAAGTAGAAATTAAAGAATTTGACTACGAGAAGGGATTAACCTTTGAAGCTACCATTGCTGAAAGGCCCGAAGTTAAACTAGGGAACTACCGCCAAGCGCTTAAAGACCTCGGGGCGCGAAAGGGGACTGGCAAATCTGCCGTTGTTTACGGACCGGACGGCCAACCGGCTACTTCCTCAACTTCTGGCTCCGAGAAGGAGTCTACCGACAAGCTTTCGGTGGGGGAAGTTATGGAAACTCTAATCAAAACGGCCAGCATCGATTTACCACCGCTCTTGGCGGAGCAAGAAGTGGCTAGAATGATGTCGCGGCTTTTGGAACAAACCCAAGCTTTGGGGATCAGTATTGAACAGTACCTGCAGTCCATTCAGAAATCCGCCGACGACCTGCGACTGGACTACACCAAAATGGCCGAAGCCAACCTTAAGGCCGAATTCATTTTGCAGGAAATTGCCAAGCAGGAAGAGGTAGTCGTTAAAGAAGAGGAGATCAACGAAGCCGTCCAGGCCGCTCCGGACGAATCCACCCGAGCCGAGCTGGAAAAACCAGAGAACAAACTTTATTTGGCTTCCGTGTTGCAAAAGAGTAAAACTATACAAAAACTAATGGAGTTGGCCGGCGGCCAGAAGTCAATCAAAAATGGATAGTGATTTTCAATTAGTGCCCATGGTGGTGGAAAAAGACGGTCGCGGCTACGAGCGAGCTTATGATATTTATAGCCGCCTCCTCAAAGAAAGAATTGTTTTTGTTTCCGGCCAAATTAGCGACCTGAGTGCCAACACCACTATTGCTCAGCTGCTCTATCTGCAATCGGAGGACGAGAAGAAAGATATCAAAATGTATATCAATAGCCCTGGCGGCTCCATTTACGCCGGGTTAGCTATTTATGACACTATGCAGCACCTCAAGTGCCCCATCTCCACCATTGCCGTGGGGACGGCTGCCTCAATGGGGTCATTGCTGCTGGCCGCGGGGGCCAAGGGCAAGCGCTCTGCCTTGCCCCACTCGATGATCCACATCCACCAGCCCTTAGGGGGAGCCGAAGGACAGGCCACCGACATTGAAATCACCGCCAAAGAAATTTTGCGTCTTAAAGATTTGCTCACGGAAATCTTAGCCAAGCACACAGGCCGGCCCAAGGAAAAAATCTCTCACGACGCCGATCGTGATTTCTATATGACGGCGGAGACAGCGAAAGAGTACGGGATCATTGACAAGGTAATTACGAGCACTTAAGCTTAGAGGTCCGACCTCTAAAACCTTGTATTTACGCCATTTGAGAGGTCGGACCTCTCAGAAAAACTAAGGGGCTCATAGCTCAGATGGCTAGAGCGTTGCGTTGACATCGCAAAGGTCCCAGGTTCGAGTCCTGGTGGGCCCACCAGTTTTGGCTGTTAGTGCTGCAAGCTCACTTCGTTCGTTAACAGCTTCTAACGAAAGGTGGTGATCACAGTGGAAGAGGAAAAAATTGGTGAGGTCACCCATTACTTTAACAAAATTGGCGTGGCCATTATCAAATTGACGCAAACCCTTAAAGTGGGCGAAGAAATTCACCTCAAGGGGGCCAGCACCGACTTTAAGCAAACTGTGGAGTCAATGCAAGTAGAACACGAAAGCATTGAAGAAGCTCAAGCCGGCGAGACCATTGGCCTAAAGGTGAAGGAGCCAGTCCGCGAGCGCGATGAGGTTTTGCGAACTCGAGCCTAAAATAAATGAAAGCCGTTGTTTTTTGCGGCGGACCAGGGGCCCGCTTCTGGCCAGTGAGCCGGAAAAGCTCCCCGAAACAATTTAAAAAAATGGTGGATGGGCACTCCACTTTCGAACTCACCGTGGCGCGGATCTGCCCCGAAGTAGTTTGGGAAGATCTATACGCCGCTACCGAGAAACGGTACGTTTCTTTGGTACAGGAGCAAGTTCCCCAAATTCCCGCCACCAATATCATTGGAGAACCAGCCCGTCGAGATCTCGGCCCGGCCGTAGGCTACATTGTCGCTCTCCTCAACCAATTAGCTCCCCACGAACCTTTTGGCATTTTTTGGTCGGATCACATTGTTAAAAACATAGAGGGGTTTAAAAAAGCCCTTCACGCCGGTGAGGCTCTAGCTTTACAAAACCCAGATAAAATTATTTTTTGGGGAGAGAAAATTCGCTTTCCTAACCAAAACCTGGGACACATTGAAATCGGAGACCAAACCGCCACAGAAGGGGGGATGGGTATTTACCATTTTAAAAGTTGGCACTACCGCCCTCCTTACGAAACCGCTGTAGAGTATTCCCAATCAGGCCGCCACCTGTGGAATTTGGGGTACTTTATCTCCACTCCGGCTTTCTTAGCCAGCCAGTACCAAGCCCACGCCCCCCAAATGTGGGCCGAGTTGCAAAAGATCGCGGCTGCGTACCAAACCGCAGACCACCAAAGGCTTTATGAGGCCATTTACCCCACTTTAGAAAAGATTTCTTTTGATGATCTCATCGTGGCCAAAATTCCTGCCGGTCAAGGGTTGGTCATGGCCTGCGATATGGCCTGGAGTGATGCTGGCACCTACGAAGCCCTTAAAGAGGCCCTGCAAGAGTCCGCGGAAGCCAATGTTAGCCAAGGTAAGATTGTTGATTTAGAAAGCCGAGATTCCTACCTGTACAACGAAACAGATCAGCTCTTAGCCACCGTAGGCTTAGAAGGAATGATTGTGGCCGTCACCAAAGACGCCATCCTCGTTTGCCCCAAAACCAAAAACCCCGAGATTAAAAAACTCCTTCAGCCTTTCGAAGGCACTGACAACGAGAAGTACCTATAAGTCCTGCTTCTTCCTACCAACCCAATCTGGCCAACTTTAATGTTTTTCGTTTTCGATCGAAAACCAGAAACCTCAGTCTCCTTCTGCCAGTTGACTTCAGCTTGGTATTTGTTATTATAAGACTAAACTGGACGGGTTCGGCATAGTATACCAAAGAAGGAGAAGACAAGGTAAGGAGGAGAGTATGACAACTAAAAGACTTACCAAAGAGCAACTTCAGCAAATAGCTGAGAAATACCGGAAGCTTACCGAACACGAGCGAGCACAGATCGTGCTTAAACTGGGCAAAGCCAGGCTTCCGGAATTTATGGAGATCGCAGAGTCTTCTTGGATTCCGGTCGACCTATGGTCAAGCTTTTGTTCCGCCGCTGACACCTACCAACGCGCATTAGCCGCGGTACCAGGGAATCTCCTTGAACTTCAACGGCGCCAAGTATCCTCCCAGCTTTATGCGGAGTTTATTAAAAAGGACGTAGTACCAGATCCTTTAAAAGAACCAGCGGTACTCTACCTAGCGGCTGTCCTCTCGGTGAAGAGACTACTACAAGCATTAAATGATCCTAGTTCCGATACATACAAAGAGCTTCTCCTATCGGCGGTTACCTATGTAGGTTGGTTCGCTTTAGACGAGCAGTATGTAAGGGAAATCGGAATTGAGGACGGCCTCCAAGGCGTTGTAAATTTAGTAGAGAGGATCTTCTCCCACTCCCGTCAGGATTAAGGCCTTGACAAGATTTTGGCAAGGCCTTCTCTTATTTATCATTTTTCTTTTTTGCGCCCTGCCTTTTAAACTGCTATAATCCTTACCGATCGGTAAGGATATGGCTACTCAAGAAAATCGTTCCTCCACAAAGGAGAGATTCCTCTTAGCCTATTCCCCCCAGCAAAACTTGGGGGTGGCCGGTTATCTAATCCTGATCCTTATCGGCATTATCTTTGGCTACCGCTACTGGTACTTGGCTTGCTTTAATGTGCTCCTCCTCGGCTACTACCTTTTTTCCGAGATGCGCCTGGCCACCGTCTTCTACGCCGTGGTTTTGCGAGTCGTGATGTATCCCATTGCTCAATTCCAAAAGAGGTACAGCCGCTTGGCCGAAGAGGCCGAAGAGGCCTACCAAGAAAAGGTCAGCCGTACCAAAAACCCCCTCGCTCAGGCTCAAGCGGCTCAAGACTGGATTTTGTCCAACAAAAAAACCGTTCTGTTCAACTTTTTTTACCTCTGTTTCTACACGATGAACGCGGTAGTGATCGGCCTTATTTTTTTGCACCCCTTCACTAAAGAGCGGGTAGACGAATTTTTGCGGATCAAAAGCATTTACCCCCAGTTTCCTATTTCTACCCAAACCTGGCTGCCCATTGTTGGGGAAGTAGACCTGGCTAAGTACAGTCCAGACCTTAACCTCGCCTCGGCGGTTGGGGCCGGTTTGGTCGGCTTTTTTGAGGTGGCCTTCAACAAAAAAACCGACACCAAACAACTCCTCCTTTACCTAGTAGGTTTCCCAGTAGGGGCTTACTTCATCACTATGATTGTCCCTTCTGGTTTTGAGTTCGCCCTGACGGTTTTTGAGATTTTGACTATGCTGGTGATCGCCGTGGAAAGCATCCTTAAGAAAACTAAGAAGCAAAAGCTCTCACCAGCGTGGAGAAAGCAGGCGTACGGATAATCATAGTTCAAAGTTCAAAGTGCAAAGTTCAAAGTTACGCCAGAGTTAGAAGCCATAAAACTTTTAATTTTGAACTTTTAACTTTTAACTAGTATAATCCTTACCAATCGGTAAGTTAGTTTAGGAGGTAGTAAACATGTTCGATAAACTAGTCGTCTCCTTCCTGGTCGACGAGGTCGTCGGCGGTTTCTTTATTTCCGTCCCCCCCGGGCACGTGGCCTGCGTTTACGACCGGGGCAGGGGAGTGCTTCCCAAAATTTGGGGACCGGGTTTGCACCTCAAAATACCCTTCTGGCAAGTAGCTAAGCTTTTTAACGGGCAGACTTTGGAATACACCATCACCGAAGACTTTGATGTGGAAGAAGCCAAGGAGGCTTTGGGAGACGAGCCGATCGTGGCCACCACCAAGGACGCCCGCACCGTTCAGATCGAAGGCACTATTCTTTTGCGCCTTAACAAAGAAAGCGCCTCCGAGATCTGGGAAAATATTGGCGAAAATGTCGTTTCCAAAGTGGTTCGACCCACCGCCCGTTCGCGCATCCGCTCGGTGGTGAGCGGCTTTACCGCCGAAGAAGTGGGCACCAGTCGCCGAGATGATGTCGAAGAACAGATCCGTCAGGAACTTATCAATGACTTAGCTGTAAGAGGAATCATCATCGAAAGAATGCTCCTGTCGGATGTCAAAACTATTAACAGGATCTAACTTATGGACACTAAGGAACAGATTCTGGAAGTCGCGGGAGAACTTTTTACCAGGCGAGGCTACTGGGGTGTCTCTATGCAGGACATCGCGGGCGCTCTGCAAATCTCCAAAGCCGCACTCTACTATCACTTTCCTAGTAAGCAGGCGCTAACCTTAGCCCTTCTCCAGAAGACCTACGGTGAGTTTTTTACGGCGCTAGAAAATGCCGGGCAAGGAATCAAAAACCCGGCGGCTAAACTCCTGGCTATCGTTGACGCTTATTTGACCTTCGCCTTGGAAAAGCCGCAAATTAACTTCCTGCTTTTTACGGAAACGGCCGAGCTTGACGAAAGCCTGCGCCTTTACCTAGATCAAGTCCACCAAGAGGTTAAGAAGTTTTTCCGCTCCGTCATCGGCGCTAATTATCAAGGGTCGGACAAGCCACGGCTTAATGTCGTTACCGAATTCTTGTGGGGCATCCTGAGCAACCTCCGTTTCCTCAAAAGCCTCAACCCGCAAAAGTCGGCCCAGGAGATCACCGATCTTCTTTTGCAAGATGCCAAGTAGCGGCGCGCTTCGAATGTTTGTCGCTTTGCCCCTCCCCTCTTCCTGGGAAGGGCCGCTAGTTCGGTTAGTCGAGCTCTTATCGAAGCAGAAGTTGAATATCAGATGGGTCCCAACTCAAAATTGGCACCTGACGCTTCAATTCCTTGGTCCAGTGCCAGCCATCAAGATTGAGCCCATCAAAAGATCTCTGGCTGAGGTGACTGCAACCACCAGCCACTTCTCTCTCAAACTAGCTGACTTAGCCTTCTTCCCTCCACAGCGCCCTCGGGTCATTGTAATCAATCTCAGCGCAGGAACAGCCCACCTCGCGAGGTTTCAAAAAGAAATTTACCAGGCATTAACAGCCAAAAAATTGGCTTTGGAAGAACCAAAACCGCTGCATCTCACCTTGGGAAGACTGAAAAAACCGGTCTCGATGCCGGCTAACCGTTGGCAAGGATTAGCCCAACCCCTTTTGCAAGCCTGCCCTACGGAAGATTTTTGCCGAGTAATTCTTTATGAGAGTCGGCTCCTGCCACAAGGTCGCCTTTACCAGGAAGTGGCCTCCTTCTCCTTAGCCTAGAAGCCCGGCGAGCTGCCCTTTTCCCCCCGGTCACCAAGTGGCTACCCACCTTTCGCCAAAAAGAGCCAAAATAGAGGTAGTTAATAAAAAGGGCGCAGATAATCCCCACCGCATCGAAAGTAGTGCGCATCCAGTAATCATCGGTTAAGTGTAACCACATCCCAAACTCGTCGTAGGTGAGGGCCAAGCCAAAGCCAAAGAGAGCCGCCGTCTTGTAAAGTTCCGTATTTTTGGGAGCGAAAACCAAAGTGTAAAGGCCAACCAAGGAAATGATAATGATGCCGTAATTATAGTGGTGAATATGAACCCCATTTAAATGGAGAGAATATTTCCCAGGATAATAGTAATTTAAAACCCGAGAGGAAACGAAAGTAACCAAAAAGGAGGCAAAAATGATAAAGGGTAATTCCTTGCGTTTCCCAGGCAGCAAAAACATAAAGTTATTCTAACAAATCCTTGTCGGAAGCACGATCAATCCCTACAATAAAATCGTGCCCCGCTTTCTCTCAAAGAACGCTAACCTCCTTAAAGCCGCTTTTGCCCTAGCAGGGACTACCATCGGAGCTGGCATCTTCGGTATGCCTTATGTTACCGCCAAAGTAGGCCTACCGCTAGGTTTGGGCTACCTCTTGATTCTGGGTTTACTGACCTTAATCGTCAATCTAGCCTACGGGGAGGTGATCTTACGCACCCGAGGGGACCATCAATTTACCGGCTACGCCCAAAAATACCTGGGTAGCACCGGCAAGTGGGTGGCCAGTTTGGTTCTCACCGCCAGTCTTTACGGGTCGTTGCTAGCGTACCTGGTCAAAACTGGGGAGTTCTTGTCGTTGCTCTTTCCCCAGTGGCTTACCCCCTCCCAGGCCACCCTTATTTTTTTTACCCTAGCCGCCTGGACGATCTTTTACGGGCTAAAAACGGTTAGTGTCGTGGAATCCTACCTAACGGTCGCCTTAGTTGGCTTTCTCTTCTTTCTTATTCTTATTTGCAGCGTCAAAATTGATCCTCTCAACTGGATCACCAATACCAATTTTGACTATTTTTTTCTGCCCTACGGACTGTTCATCTTTTCCCTAGCCGGCTCTTTAGTTATTCCGGAAATGGAAGAAATTCTTCGCCAAGAGCCCCAAAAACTAAGGACCAGCATCATTTGGGGAACCCTAGCCCCGGTATTTATTTATGCCGGTTTTATTATCGCTGTAGTCGGAGTAACTGGACCTTTAACCTCAGACGACACCATCCGCGGCCTAGCAGGCTTTTTTTCTCCTCCGGTGGTTTCCCTCAGCGCCGTCATCGGCCTCCTGGCGATCGCCACTTCTTTTCTGACTTTGGGCTATGTTTTACGGGAGCATTTTTACCGAGATTTTCGTTTAGCGAAAAATTCGGCCTGGGCGATGGCCTGCGCCGTTCCCTTGGGTCTTTTTCTCTTAGGGGCCAATAACTTTATCCTTATCCTAAGCCTCACCGGAGCTTTGGCCATCGGCCTGCAGAACGGCCTTATTTTGGCGATGAGCCTTATTGCCAAAAAGATCGGCGACAAAAAACCAGCTTACCAAATAAACCTAAACGACTGGGTCGCTCTTACGATTCTGCTAGTTTTTATCGGCGGTATGCTTTACGAAGTGCTCAACCTCCTCCGCCCCAGTAGCCTGTGATCTAGGCGGTCTAAATATCACCATATCCCGTTTCCGATCGCAAACCGATTACCTTAAATCCCTCTACATTTTTGGGTAAGCTTAAAGAGCTGACACGATGAATAAGTTTCTTTTCTTTAAGAACTTTACATACTCGTGTTGCGATAGCATAGGCAGTGTGTAAAAACATAAATCTCCTTGACAGTCGCCCCCCATTTTTACTACTATCAGAGCCAATGGTTAGACTTTCGCTTCCCTCAGTCACCACTTTGATGACCACCCCCAGGCGGGGGTATTAAGATTTGTCCGTGATTTCCAACTTTTATCAACAACCAAAATTAGAGACAATTTAAAGGGAAAAACTATGAGTAACGATCAAGCTTGGGAAATTAACCGTCATTCCTGCTCCCATCTAATGGCCGCCGCCGTGCAGCAACTCTGGCCGGGAACGCTCTTGGCTATTGGTCCAGCTATCGAGGAAGGCTTCTATTACGACTTCGACCTCCCAGCCAGGATCTCTGAGGCGGACTTGCCCAGAATTGAGGCCAAAATGGTGGAGCTTCAAAAGCAAAATCTTAACTTTGAGCGCCAAGAGCTGCCTATTGACGAAGCTTTAAACAAAATGCGAGCAGCTGGCCAAATTTACAAAGTCGAGCTTTTGGAGGAACTCAAAGACCAAGGGGAGAAAGCCGTCAGTTTCTACCAAACGGGGGATTTTGTGGACCTGTGTCGCGGTCCCCATTTAAACAGCACCAAAGAAATTGGGGCCTTTAAACTCACAGCTGTGGCCGGAGCCTACTGGCGAGGAAGCGAAAAGAACAAAATGCTCACTCGTATTTACGGGATTTGCTTCCCCACTCAGGCCGAGCTCCAAGCCCATCTGACCAAAATTGAAGAAGCCAAAAAGCGGGATCACCGCCAACTGGGCAAGGATCTAGACTTATTCAGCATCGACGAAGAGGTTGGCCCCGGGCTGATCCTTTGGCACCCTAAACTGTCAGTGGTTCGGGAAGTTATCGAAGACTACTGGAGGAAAGAACACCGCCGCCATGGCTACCAATATGTCTACACGCCCCATATCGGCCAGTTCTCCCTTTGGGAAACTTCTGGGCACACTGGCTACTATCTGGACAATATGTACCCAGTAATGGAGCGAGAGGAAACCAGGTATCTGCTCAAGCCAATGAACTGCCCGTTTCATATCAAGATCTACCAGTCTCGCCCCCGCAGCTACAAAGAATTGCCCCTGCGCTGGTGTGAATTAGGGACGGTCTATCGCTACGAGGAGAAAGGTGTCCTGCATGGGATGCTCCGTACCCGCGGCTTTACTCAAGATGATGCCCACATCATCTGCCGCGAAGATCAGTTTGTGGAAGAACTAGAAAAAGTACTCGACTTCGCCATCGAGCTGAACAACACTTTTGGTTTTACCCATCTCTACTATGAGCTTTCGGTTCGCGATCCCGCCCAGCAAAAAAAGTACGCCGGCGAACCCGAGGTTTGGGACAAGGCAGAAGCCACGCTTAAAGACATCTTGGAAAAGCGGGGAGTTTCCTACCACCTGGGGGTAGGGGAAGCCAAGTTCTACGGCCCAGCCATTGACCTTAAAGCCGAGGATTGCTTAGGGAGGCTCTGGCAAGGCACCACCATTCAACTAGACTTCAACCTGCCGCAACGCTTCCAAATGACCTATGTCGGAGCCGACGGCCAAGCCCACCAACCCATTATGATTCACCGCACTTTATTGGGAGCGATGGGTAGATTTATTGGCACTCTTATTGAACAATACGCGGGCGCTTTCCCGGTTTGGCTAGCCCCCGTGCAAGCTAAGATCATCCCCATCGCCGATCGCCACCTAGCTAAGGCCGAGGAGCTGGCCACCTACCTTAAAGAGCGAGATTTAAGGGTAGAGATCGACGATCGCACTGAATCTATGCAAGCCAGAATCCGCGACGCCCAGTTGGAAAAAGTGCCCTATATGCTAGTGGTGGGGGACCGCGAGATCAAGGACTCGGAAAACCTTAAGGCCAGCGTTCGCCTGCGCACCGGCCAGGATTTGGGGGCCAAAACCCAGGCCGAGATTGCTCAAATGATTGGCGACCAGGTTAGCCGCAGAGAGTTAGCTTTATAAAAAGCCGAATTGACGCTGGAGCGCTGGTATGGTAAATTCCTTAGGCTTTCTACTAAAGAAGGCCTAACAGAGGGGGATTGTCTATAAAGAAGTATTACCGTCTCAATCAGAATATTCGCACGCCTCAGGTCAGGCTTGTGGAAGGCGAAACCAGTTCGGTTTTGCCAACTAGCGAAGCCCTTAGCCGAGCCAGAGCGAAGGGTTTGGACTTGGTAGAAATTACCAACAAAGCTGACCCGCCGGTCTGCAAGCTTTTAGACTTTCGCCGCTTTTTATATGAACAGCGGCAAAAAGACCAGAAGAGCCGCGTTAAAAAGACCGATGTTAAGGAACTGCGATTCGGGCCCAACATTAGCGAGAACGATCTGAACGTAAAAATTGAGCGGGCCCGAGAGTTTTTGGAAGAAAAAAATAAGGTTAAGGTCACTCTCCAGTTTCGCGGGCGGCAGATCACCCACCAGGAATTTGGGCGGGCTAAGCTGGATGCCTTTCTCAAGGGGGTGGAGGATGTGGCCAAAGTGGAAGCCGGCCCACGATTAATAGGCAAACTCCTGCTCACCACCCTGGCCCCTAAGTAGGAAAAGTAGAAAAAAAATTATGCCTAAGCTAAAAACCAAAAAAACCTTGCGAAAGAGGGTCAAAAAGACTGCTACGGGAGAGCTGCTTCATCAAAAGCAGGGCACTTCCCACCTAAAACGAAAGGCCAGTGCCAGCCGAGCTCACCGTTTGAAAAAAGAAAAACGCGTCTTGGGGGTGGATAAAAAGCGGTTTGGCAACCTAATTAATTAGTTCAGTTATGAGAGTCAAAGGAGGGCCTAAAGGGCCCAGAAGACATAAAAAAGTTCTTAAACTGGCCAAGGGCTATTATGGTCAGCGCTCGCGTATTTATCGCCGAGCCAAAGAGGCGGTTCTCCATGCTGGTGAGTACGCCTTCGCCGGCCGAAGATTACGCCGCCGAGACTTTAGGCGGTTGTGGATTCAACGAATCAATGCGGCCCTTACCCCCTATAACCTTAGGTACAACCAATTTATAAAATCCCTTCAGGAGCACCGGGTACAACTCGACCGCAAGATTCTAGCGGACATTGCTCTTGACGACCCTCCAACCTTTGCTAGAATCGTAGAGAAGATCTCTACTTCCAAAGGAAATGCTTGATAACCTGTCGGCTGTTTCTGCTTTCGGTTTTTGGTACCAGTTAGGCTTTCTGGTTTTTCTCCTTTGGCTCATCTTGGGCTGGCAACGCTACAAAGAGAGGGGCGATACTTTCGAAGCTGTCTTCTACTTTCTTAACCCCACCGTTTTACGCATTACCGCCATCATCGTCGCCGCCTTCATCGCTATTAAGGGCCTCTTTTGGCTCCTCGGCAACCTTCTTTAAAAGCCTCGCCAACTAAAAAGTGAAGTAGTCACAGATAGCCTTCTTTAGGAGTGCTTTTCGTGTTAAAATCGGTTCCGTTATCGATATGGACCGTGAAGAAATCTTTTCCCAAATCCAAAAAACGTTTCAACTAGAGCCCTTGCTCCGCTTACAGGAAGAACTCCTGGGTAAAAAAGGGAAGCTTACCCAAGCCCTCAGAAAAATCCCCAGCCTGCCCCCGGAGGAAAGAGCGGCCGAGGGCCAAAGGCTTAATCTCCTAAAGAAAGAGGTTCAAGAGGCATTGGCTAAAAAATCCCAAGATTTGGAAAACAAAAGTAACCAAGATCAAAGCTTAGAGTACTTTGACGTAACGCTCCCCGGTAAAAAGCCGCCTATCGGGACAGGGACCCTACACCCTATTACCCAAATGAGGCAAAAAGCTGAAGAGATCTTTCAACTGATGGGTTTTGAAATAGTGGAGCCCCGAGAAGTTGATGACGATTACCACGTTTTTGAATCTTTAAATATTCCCCCCGGCCACCCGGCCAGAGATATGTGGGACACTTTCTGGACTGAGCAAGGACACATCCCCATTACCCACACCTCCTCCATGCAAAACCGTGTCTTAACCAGCCGCAAGCCGCCTATTCGAGCCATTATCCCCGGCAAATGTTTTCGGCACGAAGCCACCGACTCCCGGCACGAGCACACTTTCTACCAAATCGAGGGGGTACTAGTCGACAAGAATATTACCCTTACAGATTTAATTGGAACCCTGGTCACCTTTATGGAGGCCTTCTACGAAAAAAAGATCCGCTACAAAATTCAGCCTTCCTACTTTCCTTTTGTGGAACCAGGGCTGGAATTCTTGATTGAGTGCGTCATTTGCCAGGGCAAGGGCTGCTCCACCTGCGGTCGCAGTGGCTGGCTAGAACTTGTCCCCTGCGGACCGATTCACCCCAAAGTGATGGAGATGGCCAACCTCGACCAAGAAAAATACAGCGGCTTCGCTTGGGGGTTGGGTCTCGATCGGCTAGTGATGATTAAATACGGCATAGAGGATATTCGCCGCTTCCACAGCGGGGACTTGAGATTTTTAGGGCAATTTTAAGCTAGGTTATGCGTCTCTCATTAAATTGGATTACCGATTACACCACGGTCAAGCTTAAGCCACAAGAACTGGCGGCCCGGCTCTCCGAAACCCTAACAGAGGTTTCGCAGATTGAAAAGGTGGGGGCCGACACCGTCTTGGAAATAGAAAACAAAGCCCTCACCCACCGGCCAGACTGCTTTTCTCAGCGTGGGCTGGCCAGGGAAGTGGCCGCCGCCACCTCACAACCTTTCCAAAGCAAAAATTGGGCAGAGGTGCCAACCGCAGGTTCCGAAAAAGAGCTACAGGTGGAGGTGACCGACGGTCTGATTTGCCCCCGCTACACTATGGTGCTAATCGACAAACTGCAAATTAAAGCCTCACCCCCCTGGATGCAAGAAAGACTTTTGGCGGGTGGGATGAGACCCATCAACAACCTCGTTGACGTTACTAACTACGTGATGCTCGAGCTAGGGCAGCCACTCCATGCCTTTGACTACGACAAAATCGCCCAACACCACATCATCGTTCGGGCCGCAGGCCAGGGGGAACAAATCCAAACCCTCGACGGTAACCAGCGCGCGCTGGAAGAAGGGACCATCGTCATTACCGACCCCCAAGAGATTCTGGCCGTGGCCGGAATTATGGGGGGAGCTAGTAGCGAGATAAACTCCCAAACCTCAATCGTTGCTTTGGAATCCGCTACTTTTGCCCCCGCAAGGATTAGGGCCGCCTCTACCCGCTTAGGCCTACGCACCGAAGCCAGCACTCGCTTTGAGAAGGGGCTAGACCCTAATTTAACGGAAGAAGCCCTTAGGATGGCGATAGACCTGTTGAGCCAGCTTATGCCCGAAGCCCAAGTAGCTTCCAAAATTATCGATTTCTACCCCCAAAGAGAATCTCCCCGAACCATTGAAGTTGATCCTCGAGAAATCACCAAAGATATTGGCCAACGCATCGAGGGAGGACGCCTGCAGGAAATTTTTGAGGCTCTAGGGCTAAAGGTGTGGGTCAAGGGCAACTTGTGGTTAGTGGAGGTTCCTACCTACCGTCGCGACCTGAACCGTAAAGAGGACCTGGTGGAAGAAGTGGCCAGAATCTACGGCTACAGCAACCTTAAACCCACCTTACCACCCCGAGACCTCAAGCCCCCAACCGTCAATCACGAAGTAGCCTTTGATCGTCTACTCAAAAGTACTCTGGCTTCTTTAGGGGGACACGAAACCCTAAGCTACAGTTTTATCTCCGAGGAACTGATTAAAGCCACCGGCTTTGCTCTGGAAGATTGCCCCAGGCTTGTCAATGCCCTCTCGCCAGAGATCGAATGGCTACGCCCCTCGCTACTACCCAGTCTTTTACTAACCACCCAAACTAACCTCAAGTTTTTTGAACAGTTCTTTCTGTTTGAACTAGGGAAGGGCTTTACCACGGGAGCCAACCAGCTTCCTCAGGAAGACAAACTAGTGGCCGGGCTAGTCGTTGGTCCCTCCGAAAACTGGCTGACCTTTAAGGGACTCCTAGAAGCTTTTTTGGAAAAGACGGGGGTTGGCCAAGTTCAATGGCACAAGGGAGAAGCAACCACCACTCTCTATCACCCTGAACGGTGGGCTAAGCTAATTAGCGGCCACACAGAGCTGGGCAGCTGTGGTCAAATCTCACCTGCCCTAGCTAAGAAACTCGGCCTGCCTGAGTCGACATATCTTTTTGAAATGAAGGTGAGCCAGCTTAGAAGCGCCTTTAAGGAGCCGAGCTACCAACCGCCCGACCGGTTTCCTCCCGTTATAGAGGACCTGTCGGTACTCGTTGATCAAGATCTTCCCGCCGCCAAGGTTTGCCAAGAAGTCGACCAAGCCGACACCCCCGAGCTACAGGTCAGATCTGCTGTTAAAGAGGTTTATCAAGATGAAAAAATGCCCCCTAACCAGAAGTCGGTCACGGTGCAAGTAATCTACCGGTCGCCCAGCCGAACCCTTACCGAAGCCGAGATCTCCCCCAAGAGGGAGGAGATTATTAAGACTTTGGAAAAAAGACTAAAAGGGAAGGTTCGCCGAGCTTAGCCCGCCCCCCCGCCCCCACCACCACCCCCACCGCCGCCCCCACCAGAAAATCCTCCCCCCGAACCAGTGGACATCGAAGAAGCCGTAGCCGCCGAAAAGTTCACAAAAGACTGCAAACTGGACTCCAGCCCCTTGCCTAAGTCGCCCCCGCCCGTATGAGTGTACCAAACCACCGCTTGGGCTCCCTCTTGCTGCAGCACCAAAGGTAAGGCTGCCAAAATCTTTTTGCCGTAGCCCCACAGGACCCCAAAGACCAAGTACCGACCAAAAAGCCTGTAGAATTCGGGGGGCTTCTCTTTAAATTTGCCAAAGTCGTGCAAAAAACGCTTAAAAGCCAGCCACTCAATTTCGGCCTTACGCCCGGCATAAGTACGGCGCTTCATTCGCGGCCAAAAAATCGCCCAAACGATAAAAAGCATAATGTTAGCTGTGAAAAAACCTAGCAAAAAGCTGATCAACTTAAAGCGGTCGAATTCCTTTCGCGGTGACTTTTCCAGGACTCCCGCCTCTTCAGTATCCTTTTGCACTTTTTTCTGCCAACTCTGCCACCATTCATAGGGCGCGCGAGTGCCCCTTTTCTTAAAGTAGTTTTTAATCGCCTCGAAAGAGACCCGTTCCTGGCCCTTACCAACTTTCCAGAAAATAAAGTGCCACAAATCCTTTTCGTGGCTTAGCAAGCCCTCTTGGGACTTGTTGGTCATCACCAAGTCAGTTTCGTACCGAGAGCGAGAAAAGCCTAAGACATTTTTAAGCACAAATTTATCTTCGATTCGCAGATAGCCCTTGTGAGCCAGATCAATGATAGTGGCCACAAAAGCTTTGGGGCTGACCTGCCCACCTTCGTTAATCAAACACTGAACTATAGCCGGGCTTAAGTCCGAAGGAGGCTCTTTAAAATAGATAGGCTCATACCCGGACACTGAGTACTCGGCCCCATACTTTTTCCAAAAGCGGTAGAAGTAAACTAGCCAAACCAGAAAAGAAAGGGGGGCGACTACAAACACCAGCGTTAGAAAGGCCAAGACGATCAGATTGGTAATTTTCTGGTGGCGCAAGGTTTGCTCCCTAAAAGCAGCTTCCTCGCTAAGGATCTGGGGTAGGGAGCTCTCAGTACTGGCCGGTCCAGTAAGCAATCTAGCAGGGAATAGGCAGCGCACCTCGGCAAAGGTTTTAGCGGGCAAATTAGGAATAGTAAAACGGAAGGTTTGCGAATCGACAATCACCGCCTGACCTTCGAGGGGACCGTGGCCAAAAACCTGTAACTCCTCACGAGAGGCTCCCGGCGGAACAAGTACGGTAATGGTTACCGGCCCCTGAGGCTTCACCCACTCGTTGCCTATTACTTGCCAGTAAAACTCACCGACGTCTTGGTACTTCTTAACCCCCTCGCCGGTTACCAGATAGCGGTAAGTAAAAGCGCGAGCCTCGTCGGTAGCCAAGTATCCCCACTTGGCGTAAAACTTGGCCGGGGTGCGCGATTCTTCCAAAATAGTTAAAGGCTGCCCCTGCTCGTCGTAAACGCCAAAGTCAGCAATCTGAACAGAGTAAGACTTGGTGATACCAGCAGAATCTCGGCGGCTAACTGAGGTAGGAATCCATATGTCGGCCCAAGTAAAAGAGCCGCTAAAGTAGTAGCTACGCTGTTCGGTTACTTGAAAGGAACGGTCGGAGTTGATCTGGACCTCGATAGTGACCGTGCCCAAACTGTAATCTTTGGCTTGAGCGGGGAGGGGAGAAGCGAGGGAAAAGAGCAGAGGAAAAAGGGAAAGAGGGAAAAAGAAAAAAAGGAGAAGAAGTCGAAAACTACGCCTCATTAATCAAATAATAGCACATCCCCTGTTATTACAAACTGACTACTGGCTCCTGACAACTGACTACTGGTAAGAACGGAAACGACCCCGGGCTAGAATTAGCTCTTCTTTTTTCTCGAGCCAGTTCTGCCGGGGTCGTTGGTGATCTCTGAGGACCACCCGAAGACAACGCAGTCTTCATTTCTCCCTCCTCAGGCGACATAAGGCATAGCCGTTATGCGGGCAATCAAACTTTCTGGGAGCTTATCGAGAATAGCGAACACGGCAAGCAGAAATTCGTATCTCGCGCCCAGGGCCGCCCCACGTACTCTCGCCAAGCCTTTCAGGGTATCTTCTGGAGCATCACCGTTTTTGGCCAGTTGAGCCACGATGCGCTCCAGACCAGAAAGGTCAAGTTCTGCTCCTCCAGCCTCCTGGCCGGCACTCTTTACTAACAAGAGCACAAGCTGCTCGAGGATCTCCGGAGGGCTAAGCTCGACCGTCTTGGGAGGAAGTTTCAGTGCTTCTATGACAACGGCTGCCATGTCTCTCACCTCCTTCTTTACATATTTCCTCCTTCCCCCACGGGAGATGATTGGTTTTAAGCCTCTAATTTGGAGGTTAGCTATCTTAAACTCTTTTTTGGGAAAAATGCAAATATTTACCGAAGAGGAAAAAAGACGCCCGAACCAAAAGAACCGGGTTCGGGCATTGAAAAGACCGTGCTATATGCGACTGCGTGACCGCCTGAAAGTTCTCGGCGGAGGATCGGATCGAGGAACACCCCCCTGCTTAACTCGAAAGGTGATCCCGCCAGACTTGACTTCGGCACCGTCACCTCTTGAGGGAACCTCTACTCTTTCCGAGCGCTCGTCGAGAAACTCCTGGGAAGCGGCGGCAAACAGCTTTCCGCGCCTCAAAGCCACCCAACAAGGCGCGCCGCAATGAGAGAACTGCTCATTACTGCGACTGTTTATTGTCCTTGACCCTAGACAGACCCATCCTCCCGAGACGTAACAATACGCCGTCACCTTCGCTGTACACGCACTCATTGCTCTTCCCCTTTCTATGTTTTGGAGGTTGTACTTACGAACCCGATCGACGTGGGCGTATTATAAGCAATTTGAGGGCGCTTTTTCAACATTGGTGCCCCATCTGCCCCCCTTAACCCACCCCCTACTTCAGGGCAGGAACTACCGTGAAGGCCGGAAAACTAAAACCCTAGCAAGAATCTTGATACTTACCTGCCGACCAGACACGAAGGGCTGAAGCTCTCGTTCCGCCAACTCCGCCCCGATGACAACACATCTGTCCGGGTCCAGAGTCAACCACACGCCCACCTTACCGCCGCCAAGACCGCGAAAGGACAGTACCAAGTCCCAGTTCATGGGTGCGCCTTTCGCGTCGGTCAACACCATCCCCATACGAACGTGACGGTCCTTTTTGGGGTAGACAATACACTGCCTAGGTGGACAAAATCTAACACTCAACCGAGGTCCCAGATGCACTTCATGAATAAGCAAAAATACTTTTGCCATCGCCACCCGCCTCCTTTCCAAGCTTCCTGTTTTCCCTTCTTCTTTTACTGGTCAAATTCTTGTGCCGCTATTATAACCTACAACCTATAAGAGGCAAAAGGCCTTGGTACCGTTGCCCAGTCAACGGTACCAGAACCAACTGCAATTTACCGCGCACGCTGTGATTCTATGGCCGCTATCATGCACTAGTGCAAGATAGCAGAGTAGGGGAACAAAAAAACCCTGAACTGAAAGGCTAAACCCAACGTGGTTTAGCCCTACATAGTTCAGGGCTACCTTAAACCGATTACTTAGACAAGCTCAGTACTCGGCTTAAGGTAAAGCGGGTTCTCTCTCATCTAGACGAATCAAGAGCAAGGCAAAAAGATAGTTGCCTGAAGGTTTCAGCATCCGCAAGAAGCAGATACTCCCGCAAAAATAACCTTCTCCTCCCAGATTCCCTCGAGGTTTCCCTGAGGGCATGTCGACGCGCTGGCCCATTTCTGAGATCCGCGCCGGGGGATGACCTTCTCAAAAGTCGACTACCGCTCCCACGACCTGGCAGGTCAGCTTACCGAAGCGAAGCTGATCTCCCGCCCGTATGGGAGAGTAGGCGACCTTCTTTCCATTGACCCAGGTCCCATTATGGCTAGGCCTGTTGTCGGCGGCATTACCGTCGAAAATCCAGACCTGCCCCTCAGAGATGGTCAAGGTCAATTGTTCCTTGGAGATAGTGTTCTCATCACCCAAGGAACCGAGGTCTCTCCTCCCGTAGATCAGGGACCTACCTTCCTCAACCTTGAGGTAGGCAAGACTCCCCCCTGACCTCAGGAGAATCCCATTTATATTCATCGATTTTCACCTCCTTTCCTTATATTTTTTAATAAGATGAAACCGATGGGGGAAGGAAGGTGCCTTAAGACACCCTCTTTTCCCCACCGGTTCCTAAAAGGAAGCGAGAAAACCGAAGGGGTACTTTCGCAGCCTATCTTTATAGAAATAGAGATGGCTGGCCGCTAGGCCGAAATTGTTCGACCCAGGAGCCAGCCGTCTATAGGAGCGCGCTGAGCGCGCCTTGGGCAAGCTGGCCCTCTCCTTTCCAGGCTATCAGACGGCCTTCGCCGCGAATACCTGACAAGTATATTATCCTATAAAATGATTAGATTATCAAGTACCTAAGGGGCTTTTAGCGCGTTGGGGAATGCAGAAAATAAAGACAAGCTATGAGATCTCAAAACTCAAAGGTCAAAAGTCAAAACTAAAGCTTAAAACCTTAAAACTTAGGCTTTGACATTTGAGATCTGACATTTGCCATCTTCTATTCTCCCCACCTCACAGTCACCATCAGGCTGGTTTCCCCCTTATTGTCCCGATCGTCGGTCACCTCAACGCGAATTTTGTACTGGGCCTCGTCAGGATTGCCCTCGGGACGGGGGATATGATACTCAAAGGAGTAGGGAGCCGAGACATCCGTTCCCTGCAAAGCCCGATCGCCCAAGTAAAAGTCCACCCGCTTAATTTGCACGGGCGAGGAAGCCCCCGCTTCGACCTTAAAGTCGGGAGGCAAAACGGAGTTAGCGCCAATATTCATAATGCTCACCATAGGCTTACCGTCCCGCTGGGGTCGGCCGCCGGGATCAAAGTACAGGGTAGAGGTTCCGGTGGGGGGGTGGTAAAGAGGATCATCCTGATGAGTGGAGTCAATCCACGCCTCCAGGTACGGCTGCCACTCTTCTTTAGCTTCCTTAAGAAAGAAGTACTCCCGATCCTCAGCCTGACCGGCATCCTCACACATTGGCGAAGCCAGCTGGCCGTCGGGCCGGCAGACGCGCACTTTACGCCTCATAGTACAAGGGCCAGGCTCCGTGCCCTTAACAAATAGTTCCTCCATCGGTTCACCCCCCTCGCAAACTTGGGAGCCAAAGTCCCTGTCGATTGGTAGCTTCACCACGTTTTCTGGCTTCTCGTACCACTCATCCGGGGTGTCTTTCAAAAAAGCCAACATCGCGTTGCGCCACACTGGGGCCGCGCCGGTGGCCCCAGGAGAAAGCATCGAGGAATTGTCGTTATTGCCCATCCAAACGGCAATTGTCACCGAGGGGGTAAAACCCACCGTCCAGTTGTCCCTTTTCTCATCCGTCGTTCCCGTCTTGGCCGCTGCCCGATGCCCGGGCAGATTAAGGTAACTGTTAAGGCCAAAAACGGCCGCCCGGGCGTTGTTGTCCGAAAGAATGTCGGCCATAATGTAAGCGTTCCCAGAGTCCAGAACTCTCTCCCCAGGCGTCTCCTTCCACTCTTCTAGCACCCGTCCGCGGGCGTCGGTGATTTTAAGAATGGCCACCGGTTGGTGATAGGTGCCTAAAGCCGCCAGCGTAGAAAAAGCCGAGGCCATGTCAATAACCCGCACTTCGCCCCCACCCAAGGTAATAGCCAAACCTACGCGAGAAGGATCAGTCATAGTGGTAATCCCCATCTCGTGAGCGGTAGCGAGCATAGCGTCAATACCCACCAAATCCAGCATCTTCACCGCCGGCACGTTAATCGAGTTAGCCAAAGCCGAGCGCAGGCGCACAGGTCCTCTAAACTGGCCATCGTAGTTCTTGGGGACATAATCCGGCTGGCCCTCGATCTTAAAATGGGTTAAGGTGTCGTACAGGATGTACGAAGCGGTGTAGCCCTGTTCCAAGGCGGTCACGTAGGTAATAGGCTTAATAGAAGAGCCTGGCTGGCGCAAACCCTGAACGGCCACATTGAACTTGCCATCGTAGTCTTCCACAAAGTAGTCTTTGGAACCGACCATGGCCAGGACCTGGCCAGTCTTGGGGTCCATAGCCACTAAAGCCCCGTTGCTGATCTTGTACTTGGCCCCGTCCTCCACCCCCTGAGCTACAATGTCTTGGCACTCTTCCTGCTTGACCACATCCAAAGTCGTGGTCACTTGCAAGCCGCCACTCTGGACCATCTCCTCCCCAAACCGCTGGGTAAGAAGGTTTTTAATATACATCACAAAGTGGGGGGCGCGAATGTCAATCCGCCGGTCAGAAAACTGCAATTCCTCTTCCTTGGCTTTCTCGGCCTCTTCTTCGGAAAGAAAAACCCGCATCCCGTCTTCGTCGGTCCAACCTTTGTCCCGCATTAGGTGCAACACATAGCTTTGCCGAGCCTTGGCCACCTCTTCGCCCGAAAGAAAAGGGGAGTAGCTAGTAGGGGATTGGGGTAGCCCCGCCAAAAGCGAGGCCTCAGCCAAAGTCAAGTCCTTGGCATGCTTGGCAAAATACATCTGAGCCGCCGTTTCTACCCCCCAGGCCTGACCACCGTACGGGGCTTCGTTAAGATACATCTGCAAGATTTCGTCTTTGGAATACTTCTTTTCAATTTGCAAAGACAGAATCAACTCCTTGATTTTGCGGGGAATGGTCCGCTCCGGAGTCAGCAGGGCGATCTTGACCACCTGTTGAGTAATAGTGGAGCCGCTTTGCAAGCCCTGACCGCGGACCATATTGATAATTGCCCGCGCCATACCACGAGCGGCAAAGCCCTGGTGCTGGTAAAAATCGGCGTCTTCGGTGGCGAGGGTAGCTTGAATCATATAGGGAGAGATATCATCCAAGGTCACCAAAGTTCGATTTTTCTCGCCATAGATGTCGTAGAGAAGCTCGCCGTGGCGGTCAAAAATTTTGGTGGACAGAGCCATTTCCCGGCTGGAGAGTTTGGTGGGGGAGGGGAGAGATTTGCTATAAACGGCAAAAAAGACCATGGAGAACAAAGAGCCGGCCACCAAAAAAGCTAAAAAAAGGGAGGCGAGGCCGGAGACGATAAAAACCTGACGCCGCTTTTTGTCTAAGCGGTCCAAGTATCTTTTTCTCGATGAGCGAAGGGGGTAACGGCGCAGGGCCGGCGGGCGGCGGGTAGTCATAGACTAGTTAATGATAGCACAAAGCAAAGAAAAGCTCGGGTGGGGGAGTACCCGAGCTAGCGGATGTGCTGGATGGTGAAAAATATAGCCAGCATCAGCAGAAAGCGGCAAAAGACGCTGGCTTTAGCTTGCTCCTCCTCAAAAACACTGACAGCTAGAGACTGCCGCTCGTCATTCATGAGGTAGCTGTCCAGCAAACCTGCCCCAATGAATAGACCTAAGCCCAAGCCGCCGCCCTCCCAAGCTCCTAACAATTCCACCAGTAGAGAAGGGGAGCTTAAAAGCTTGGTTTCTACCTGACGAGTATCGATCAACCACCAAATTACGTAGGTACCAACCAAGACCCAAGCTAGGGTCGACATAGCCCGCTCCTTTTTTTGTGAGGTCTTTTTACCCATTTCGCTTGTGGGCGGATTATAGGGGGTGGTTAAGCCAGTTGCAAACTCAAGCAGTTTTTTGCGATAATAACGCCACTAGCCAGGGGTGCCGGAGTGGTCAATCGGAACGGTCTGTAAAACCGTCGGGCTTCGCCCTACGTAGGTTCGAATCCTACCCCCTGGACCACCCTACTTCGCTAAAGCTTCGTAGGGTTTTCGATTAGAAAACCCGAGAAGTTAGCGAGTAGGAGTGTCCTCCGAAGCCTTGTGCGAAGGAGGACAGCCATCTAAAATCCGCTTATTATGCACTACGTCTACCTTCTCAAGCTCTCCAATGGTGATTATTACGTTGGTGAAACGAATGACCTAAAACGCAGATTACGAGAACACGAAACAGGTAACAACCTCACTACGAAAAGATTTCTACCCTGTAAACTTGTAAACTACCTGGCCTTCGATAAGGAATACAAAGCCGAGGCCTTTGAGCAATATCTTAAAACCGGATCAGGAATCGCTTTTAGAAAACGGCATTTGGAATAGAGCGAGACCAATGGCCGAATCCTACCCCCTGGACCACGTAAAGATCTTAGCGAAGCGCGTTGCCTACATAGCAACGCGTTGAGCTTAGAGCTTTACAGTGGGGCGTGGCCAGCCGAAGGCTGGCTTTACGCCCCAGTGCCGGTATCGCTAAGATCCACGTGGCACTGCCCCGAAAAAGCACTCACGGTGCTCTCGTGGCACCGCCAATTATTTGATGACAGGTTTCAACTACGTTTACTTGATTATTTCAAAGAAAGACCATTCCTTTTACATTGGGTACACGACAAATCTCAAGCAGCGATTAAAGGATCACAACCTAGAAAATAATCTTTCGACGAAGACAAAAGCGCCTTGGGAGATTGTTTACGCTGAGGCATATAAGAATAAAGCTGATGCTTTAGGTAGAGAACAGTTCTTGAAAAGCGGTTCCGGTCACCACTACCTCCTCAAACAGCTCAAACACCTCTTTGACGAGTCAAGAGGCTCGTGACCAAATCCTAGCCCTAAACTAGAAGATCCTATAAACTTGAACTTGGGCTCCTTTAGCGCTAAAATACCTCACATCAGAATTGCAAAATCCAAGAGGGAGAGGAGAACATTATGCCACTCATACAATTGTTTGTGGCACCATCCGTCAGGCGGAGATTTCCGGTCCCAAATCTTCCCTTAATCGGGCAAGAACTCACGGAGATCGTCGAGGAAATCTTTGACATCAGAGGCAGAGACGACGTTGAATTTCGGGTGATCTACCCACAATGCGTACTCCACGGGGATGATCTAGAGATCGAGATCAGCTACACCGTCGGCGTGGGGGAATACGAGGAGGGGGTGTTCTTTGAACCTAGTCAGGAGCAACGGAAGGCTCTGTGCGAAAAAATCATCGCCTACCTGACGGAGATAGCAAGTTGGAGGGTAGGGTCGGTCTCAGTCTGGGTGATACCCTACTGCGGAACTACCTACTCCCGAGCAGAAATGCCTCGGCCCGAGCCCAGTGGGGACGACGAGGTTGTCTACGTTGACCGGCGCTAAGCCACCTTGGCTAATGAAGCCTCGGTAAGTTAAGCTAAGGTAACCAAACCCTTACAATGCCTCGGCTCATTCTCGGAGTACGAGGCATTTCTTCTTACACAGCTCAAGCGCTTCTTTGAAGAGTCAAAGGACTTGTGACCGAATCCTACCCCCTGGACAAACCGGTTTTGTGATAATATTGAACGGGTGAGGCTTGACTTAAAGAAGCTAATATTATTTTTCTCTTAAGTATCTACCATTGGTTCACGATAAGTAGGGGGGCTCTCTAAGTAAATGAAGGTAAGAAAGCATTTTCTGCTGGGGTTATTGTCATTCCTGCTATTCTTAATATCTGGTTATTGCTTTTTCTCTGTCGACGTAATCCCCGAAGGTTGCTTCTCAAATAATTTTTATTCCCTCTTACCAAGAAGTACCTCGTTGATTGATTCCTTGCGATATCTTGTCTCTTGGTTGAAGATCTCTGCAGGGCTAACATGTAGGCCCAGTATACTTTCCTTCGTGATCCTTACTCGCCTGGTACCATTACTTTTCACCGTTTCCTGGTTTATCTATAATATATCTCGATTTCTACAGGTAAAAAGACGGTGGGGTATTCTCCTAGCACTGTTAATCTCCATTTCAACGGCCTACTTCACTTATGAACTCTGGTACTACTCAAATTACTGGCGACATCCACCCTCCCAGGAATCCTCCAAATACTTGCAGTACTGCGGGCAGTGGAGTCGAGCTTGTTTCCCAGGGACGGAATGCATCCCCCCTGTCGAGCCAAATTCCCCTTGGTTCCTAGAAGAAGGGGAGTATGCGTATAGAAGTAGCCCCGTATGCGCACCCATCCTACAGGCAAATATCAATAGAGTTCATAGATCCCTTCTTAAAGGTTTAGTAAGGGTTCTCCGAGTAGTGCGGGTAGTTCCGTAGCAGCTCGGTTGTTGGCATCCCAAGAAGCTTCAAATAGAGTAGATAGACTCAACGCACATATCTACCCTTGAGGCTCCATCACAACCATCGCTACCATGCTACAGTGCACTGTAGCACTGTAACTCAAGGGACGGCCAAAAGAATCAGGGCTCCGAAAAGAGAGCTGCCTTTGAAGGATTATCACTACCAAGCGTTCCTGAGAGAGGGCTGTTACTCACAAACTATGGAGAGACACTTTTACGAGGATTCGAGAGCTTTGGTTACAGAATCAGCTAGGTGATCGAGTTCGGTCGTTTTGTTCTCCTTTTCTTTCTCAACCTGAATCTGATCCTCACAAAACAAACAGTACTTAATCAACCAAGTAGCCGCTAACCAACCAGCGCTAAAGCCCATTAGCCAAAGGCGAATAACCTGCAGCACTTCTCCCGGAAAAATAGTGAGGACAACTCCAGACACAAAAAGAGCAAGGCCGAGGAGGGAAAGAGTAGAGAATTTTTTATCCCCGTTCACAAAAGTGAGTATAACATACAGCCTAATAGTCAGTTCAATAAATTAAACTTCTCTGAGCACGGAGTGAAACAACCGGACCTCGGCCTTTTGAGGTAGAATCAGACTATGAACCAACTGCAAAGTATCTTTAACAAGAAAAACTACCTCATTGGCGCTATTCATTTCCCTCCTTTACCAGGATTTGCGGGTTTTACCAGCCTGGAAGAAGTGCTGGCCTTTTCTTTAAAAAACGCGGAGATTTTGAAAAAAGCGGGTTTTGACGGCCTCATTCTCGAGAACAACTACGATCTACCGCACCACATCGAGGTAGGCGCAGAAACAATTGCCGCTATGACCTATCTGACCAGCCAAATTATGCAGCAGGTGGGCCTCCCCATAGGTCTGTCTGTTCTCTGGAACTCCTACCAGGCCGGTTTGGCCATTGCCAAAGTAACGGGAGCGAAGTTCATCCGCGTGCCGGTTTTTGTGGACAAAGTGGAAACAGCTTATGGAGTCGTAGAAGGGAATCCAAAGGAGGTCCTTAACTACCGCCAAAAAATCGGGGCCCAAGAAGTTTTATTGTTGACCGACATTCAAGTGAAACACTCCCGCCTTCTTAACCAAAGGCCCATCGCTGAGGCGGCTGAGGAGGCGAGAGTGAAAGAGGCAGACGCCGTTATCGTCACGGGAAAATGGACAGGCGATGCCCCCGAAATCGAGAAACTAGCCCAAGTTCGCCAAGCCTTAGGTGACGGTTTCCCCATCCTGGTTGGCAGCGGGGCCACCAAAGAAAATCTGCCTAACCTTATGCGGTATGCTCAAGGAGTTATTGTGGGTACGGCTCTAAAAGACGGGGAACCTCAAGACCGCCAGGAGCAGACCAATCTCTACTCGCCTTACATTCCTGTAGACCTAGCCAAAGCTAAAAATTTCGCAGAAGCTTTTTCTAACGTTATCATGCACTAGTGCAAGATAACATAGCTGGGAAGCCGTTGCCGTAGTAGTAAAAGCAACACCCTATCAATATGCTAGAATTAACCAAATGAAGACCCAAGAACGCCTTGACCTTATCACTCGTAATTTGGAAGAAGTCTTAACCCCGCAGGATTTGGAAAGCCTTCTGGCAAAGGGGACCCTTCTCAAGCACTACATCGGCTTTGAGATTTCTGGGCAGGTGCATCTAGGCAGTGGTCTAATGACTATGTTCAAGGTCAAGGACTTTGTGGAGGCTGGGGTTAAGTGCACCATCTTTTTGGCTGACTGGCACGCTTGGATCAACGACAAGCTGGGAGGGGACAAAGAACTGATCCGCGAAATGGCCACCAGTTACTTTAAGGAGGCCATGATCGCCAGTTACCTTTGCGTCGGGGGTAACCCTAAGGATCTCCACTTTGTCCTCGGCTCCGACCTTTACCACGGTCACGACGACTACTGGGCCACCATGATTCGCGTGGCCAAACACACCACTCTGGCCCGCGTCCAACGCAGTATTTCTATTTTGGGCCGCCAAGAAGGGGAAGCGGTGGATTTCGCCAAACTGATTTACCCCCCCATGCAGGTAGCCGACATCTTTTTTATGACCATCAACTTAGCCCACGCCGGCATCGACCAGCGCAAGGCTCATGTGATCGCCCGCGATACGGGCCACCAAGTGGCCGGGTACAAACCGGTGGCCGTCCATCACCCCATGATCGCCGGACTCAAAAAACCGCCAGTTTGGCCCTTACCAGAGGATCGGAAGGAGGAACTCAAAATTAGCCTCAAGATGAGCAAGTCCATTCCGGATTCGGCCATTTTCATTCACGATTCGCCAGAAGAGATTAAGCGCAAAATTCAGGGGGCTTTTTGCCCCCCAGGGGAAGCCGAGTACAACCCATTGTTAAACTGGACCCGCCACTTAATTTTGCGCACCCCCGAAGATTCTCTCACTATAGAACGCGCCACTGAACACGGCGGTCCCATCACCTTCACCCGGTATGAGGACCTAGAAAAAGATTATCTGGGAGGCAGCCTGCATCCAGCTGATTTGAAAGCCGGGGTAGGGGAGTGGTTAGTGCAAAAACTGGAGCCGGCCCGCCAGCACTTTGCCAATCGCCGCCGCCAACAAGCCTTAAATAAGATCGTTAGTTTAACCGTTTGACGGAGCAGAGGTTAGAACCGTGCGCCTGACTAAAAAGCAAAAGAAGATCTGGACCATTGTCGTCGTGATAGCTTCCTTGACGCTTGTTCTGTCCTCCCTAATGCCCTATTTCCTCCGTTAAAGAGTTCAATCCCCGAGATTTGGGGCGCTAAATCCAAGGGTTAGAAGAAGTGTTAAACTAAAGCCGCTATGTCCGGTGCCTCTCACCTTGAATTAGACGATCCGGTCACCCAAATCCCTCTCATTGGTCCCCGCTACCGGGCCCGACTAGAAAAACTAGGCATTGCAACCGTGGCCGATCTGCTGCACCATTACCCCTCTCGGTATGAGGACTACTCCCAAAAGAAGAAAATTGCCGAACTAATGCAAGGCGAGCCCGTCACAGTTGTTGGCACCTTAACCGAAATCAAAAACATCTTTACCCGCTATGGCAAAAGGCTGACCAAAGCCACCGTGACTGATGAGACCGGCCAAATAGAGCTCGTTTGGTTCAACCAAACCTACCTTACCAAAAATTTGCAACCCGGAAACCGAGTCAGCCTTTCCGGCAAACTGGGTACCTTTTCCAAAAAGCCAGCGTTAATCAGCCCAGAGTACGAAGTCCTTGCCCCTAACCAGGAGGAAACCGTCCACACCGGCCACCTGGTAGCCATTTACCCAGAAACCGAAGGCTTAAGCTCTAAATGGCTTCGCAGTCGCCTGCACCACCTCCTCACCCTCGGCCTCCACCAGCAAGAAGACTATCTACCCAGTGACCTACGCACTCGCTACCGCCTTATGCCCTTAGAGGAGGCGCTAGAAAACATCCACTTCCCCCGCCACCCAGACCTATTGACCAAGGCCCAAAAACGATTGGCTCTGGGAGAGCTTGTAGAGTTGCAGCTTATGGCCCAAATCCGCCGCCGCCAATGGGCCGTGCAGGGTAAGGCTCTCAAACTAAAAAGAGCCGGCTTTACTCCTCACCTCAAGCAGTTCTTGGCCTGCTTACCCTTTAGGCTGACAACCGCTCAAGAGGAGGCCATCCGAGAAATATTTGAAGATCTCCAAAAAGAAGTGCCTATGAACCGCCTTCTGGCTGGAGATGTCGGCAGCGGCAAGACAGTAGTGGCTGGAGCGGCGATTTACCTGGCCTATCTTAATCAGACCGCCTCCATCTACATGGCGCCCACAGAGATACTGGCCCAACAGCACTACCAAACCCTCAAGCAGTACTTAGAGCCCCTAGGCCTAAAAATTGGCCTTCTGACTGGCTCAACAAAGCCGCCTAAAGGGCAAAGCTGGCACCTGATCGTCGGTACTCACGCCCTGCTCTACCATTTGGGAGACCTACCTGCCGCTAGCCTGGTGGTCATTGATGAACAACACCGCTTTGGGGTCGCCCAACGCGCCTTGCTCAGTGCTGCTAATGGCCAGGCCAAGCTCAAACCCCACCTGTTAACGATGACCGCTACGCCCATTCCTCGCAGCCTAGCCCTCACGCTCTATGGCGACTTGGACCTGTCTTACCTAGACGAGATGCCGCCTGGTCGCAAGCCGGTTAAAACCTGGGTAGTACCCTCTAACAAACGCCAAGCCGCCTACCACTGGGTTCGGCAGCAGGTGGAAAGGCACAAGAGCCAGGCCTTTGTTGTTTGCCCTCTAATTGAGGAATCGGAAACTTTAAGTAGCGTTAAGGCCGTCACGGCCGAGTATGCCAAGTTGCAACAAGAGGTCTTTCCCAACCTCAGAGTCGGGCTACTCCATGGTCGCCTCAAAGCCAAGGAGAAAGACGAGGTCATAGAGGCTTTTCGCCAGAACCACAGCCAGATTCTGCTAGCCACCCCCGTCGTTGAGGTCGGCATTGATATCCCCAAGGCTACCCTTATGATTATCGAAGCCGCCGAGCGCTTCGGTTTGGCTTCTTTGCACCAACTCAGAGGGCGTGTGGGTCGAGGAGACCAGCAGTCTTACTGCCTCCTCTTCACGGAGTCACACTCCCGAGAGGCCTACCAGCGGCTAAAAGCGATGGAAACTATCAGTGATGGGTTAACATTAGCTCAGCTTGACTTAAAGCACCGAGGTCAGGGAGAAATTTACGGCTTGGTCCAACACGGCCAGTTCCGCCTCAAGATCGCCTCTTTGGATAACCTGGAGCTAGTGCAAGCGGCCAAAGAAACGGCCGCTGTCCTTCTAGCCAACCCCGCGGCCAACCAAAGCCTTTTTAAAAAGATCCAAAAAATCGAAACCAGTTTGGTTGATCCCAATTAACACTTCCTCGTAAACCAGCTTGACTCAGGAAAAATAGAAAAAGATGAACCAGGAGGTACCCCAAGAGGCCGAGCAGATAGAGGATAGTGACCAAAGCCAAAGCCCCTAGCCTAGACGCTAGCTCCACCAAGCTCAGGTTTAGGGTGTTTCTGAAGGAACCAAAAGCCAGGGGAGCTACCAGCATAGCCGATACGCCAGCGTAGGCGACCGGAGCTCCCCAGCTCCCAAAATGCCTGGTGGGTAGCTGACTCCCGAGAGGCACCACTTTCTGCACAGCAACCGCAATAGCCACCTCCGTCATTAGCCAAAGGCAAAGCTCCTCCGCCACAATCAAATAGAGAAGCGTGTCCAGGCCAGCGCCCCTTAGCCAGTGGGAAGACTTCCCCACAATCGGCATTAGCAGGCAAGAAATGCCAGCTAACACCAAGGACATCCCAACCAGGAGTATGGAAAACTGCCAAAACCGCTTCCGGAGGAATTCCACCTCCCTAACATAGACGACTAAGATCCTTCTCATCGCGAGCTCCTTTCTTCTCTTCTTGAGTAACCTCTTACCCCTCTTACTAGGTCGCATTCTAGGACACTGACCAAAAAGTGTCAAAAACTTAAGGTTGACAAAGGGAAAACCACCAATTAGAATCCCACCCGTCGCTTGGTACTAATCCTTTACCGAGAAGAAGTTTTGAGTATAATGCCTGTATGACACCACTACCAAAAAGAAAACTGAGCAAAGGACGGGCCGGACGGCGTCGAGCCCACTTGGGATTGAGTGTTCCCCGAACGGGGAAGTGCCCCAAGTGCCACGCGGACAGACTGTCTCACCGAGCCTGCCCTGTTTGCGGCACTTATAAAGAAAGCCAAAAAGCTGGTCAATAAAGTTGGCTTAGTAGCGACCAGGAAAGGGTTCGCCCATGCCTGATGGAGAGACCACCCCTCCCAAGAAAGACAAACGCCACGAAGCCAGACGGCTCGCTTTAGCTGTTCTTTTTGGCTGGAGCTTTATCTCCAACGACACGGAGAAAGCTCTTGAGCAATCTCGAGAAGCGCTAGGGTGTGAGGCGGCCGATTGGGGCTTAGCCAGACTGCTGATCCGTGGGGTAGTCGATAATCTGGAAACGCTGGACAGTCTTATCCAAAGCGCCGCCCCCGAGTGGCCCCTTAGTCAGGTAGCTAAGGTGGACCTGATTGCTTTGAGGATTTCCGTCTTGGAGCTGGCCATCTTGAGGGATGTTCCTCCCAAAGTAGCCATCGACGAGGGCATCGAACTGGCCAAGGAATTTGGGGGAGACAACGCTGGAAAATTCGTTAACGGGGTCTTAGGTACCATTGTTAAAAACCTTAACTTGAAGGTAGAAGGGAAAAAGAAATGAAAGAAATTTTTGAAACCATCCGCCATATTATCGCTGAAGAAACCGGGATTGAGGAAGAGGACATTAAACCCGGCTCGGATTTGGCGGACGATTTAAATCTGGATCCTCTGGAGGTTTCGGACTTACTCCTGGCCGTTGAGGAGAAGTACAAGCTAGAAAGTCTAGCGATCAGCCCCGAAGAAGTCGGCACGGTGGCCGAACTAGTAAGTATCGTTCAGGAAGAGTTAAACGAAATTTAGACCACTTATGAACCTGGAGGAACTGGAAGCTAAACTGGGTCTGCACTTTAAAAAGCCGGACCTTCTCTGTACGGCTCTCACCCATCGGTCATATCTCAATGAACACCGCCAGAGCGAGCTCCAGTCCAACGAGCGCTTAGAGTTTCTAGGCGACGCGGTCTTACAGTTTTTGACCTCAGAGTATCTTTACCAAAAGTATCCTGATCAGCCCGAAGGAGACCTCACCAATTTGCGAGCGGCCATTGTCTGCACCTCGTCTTTAGCTGAGGAGTCCCGCCGCCTAAAATACGGCCAGTATCTCCGCCTTTCTCGTGGAGAAGAATCTACCGGCGGGCGGGAGAGGGAATATATCCTGGCCAACACTTTTGAGGCGGTTCTAGGGGCTGTGTATCTTAATTCCGGCATCAAAAACTCCCGCACCTTTTTGGTTACTAACCTTTTTTACAAAGCCGAGGAAATCCTCCGCCGAGAAAGCTACCGAGATAGCAAAAGCCGCTTCCAGGAATTGTCTCAAGAAAAAGTTGATGTTACTCCCACCTACCGCGTTCTGGCTGAGTGGGGACCAGACCACGCCAAACAATTTCGGGTGGGCGCCTTTTTAGAGGAGAAGATGGTCGGGGTAGGCGAGGGGAGCAGCAAGCAAAGAGCGGAACAAGAAGCCGCTAACAACGCTCTGGACACCTGGGAAGAAGTTTGATAACCTTACCATCCGATGCTTAAAGTTCGACTAGCCCGTTTTGGGACCAAAAACAAACCGTCTTATAAAATAGTGGTGGCCGAGGCTCGTTCAGCCCGCAGCCACGCTTTGGACTTTTTGGGTTATTATGATCCAGCCCACAACCCACCTAAATTTCAAATAGACCAAGAAAAGTATCAGAAGTGGCTCTCCCAGGGCGCTCAACCCACCGAGGCCGTGGCTAAATTACTCCGAGGTGAGTACCAGTACCTTAAGTACGAACCTCAAGTCGGAGGGGAGGAGAAAGAAGAAGGCAAGGAGGAGGAGACCGCCACCAAAGAAAAGGAAGGGGGCGAGGCCGCCCCAGTATCAGAGCCAGAAGTTTCCGAGGGCTAATCAAAAGAATCGGCCGTAATTTGTACCAGCGATTGCGGATCGATAGCTGCAGATTAGGAAATTATGAAAGAACTCCTCGAGTACATCGTCAAAGGCATTGTTACCAAGCCCGAGGCAGTCGAGATCACTGAAAACGAAACTCCCGAAGGAGAACTGGAGCTGCGCTTTAAGGTAGATCCAGAAGATATGGGGACGGTCATTGGCAAAGAGGGCCGGACCATCCGCTCTATCCGCAACCTAGTCAGGATCAAGGCCATCCACGAAGACAAGCGAGTAAGAGTAGAGCTGGAAGAAGTACCCGGCCATGAGCGACCTCCCACAGAAGAAACTACAGAGATCAAGGAAAAAGAGGCCCCGGCCGCTTCGGAAGAGTAGCTAAGGTATGCTTTACATCGACGTGCTCACCCTCTTCCCAGAGGTCTTTTCCGGGGTGCTAGCAAGCTCTATACTCAAACGAGCCCAGGAAAAGAAAGCCTTGGAAGTTCACCTTAACCACCTGCGCCAATGGTCCACTGACGCGCATCAGACCGTTGACGACCGCCCCTACGGCGGGGGGCCGGGGATGGTTTTAATGGTCGAGCCGATTTATAAAGCCGTACAAGAACTCAAAGCCCAAGCTGCCTCCCCCACCAAGGTCATCCTCTTAAGCCCCCAAGGCAAAACTTTTTCGCAAGCCCAAGCCAACAAACTGAGCCAGGAAAAGCATATCATCCTTATCTGCGGTCACTACGAGGGGGTCGATGAAAGAGTAGTTGAGAACCTCGTGGACGAGGAGCTATCCATCGGTGACTATGTTTTAACGGGAGGAGAATTGCCCGCCTTGGTGGTAATTGACGCCGTGGCCCGCCTTTTACCAGGGGTTCTAACTAAAGAAGAAGCCACTCGGCAGGAGTCTTTTCAGCAGAACCGGCTAGATTATCCCCAGTACACTCGCCCAGAGGTTTTTCAGGGCTGGGAAGTGCCCAAAATCCTGCTTTCGGGAAACCACCAGCAAGTGGATCAGTGGCGTCAAGAAAAAGCTATGGAGAAGACTAAAGAGTTGAGACCAGACCTACTGGAGACAGACTAGCGAGAAAAGGGGTCTCTTTTACCCACTCCAGAAGAATCAATAATAGCCCGGTAGATTCTTAGACCCTTAAGGGTACTCATTAAATCTTGGTACTTTTGATTATCTAAACTAAAGTTGATGGGAACCTCCAAAAGAGCCTGGCCTCCTTCTGGGAGGTAGTAAGAGTCCAACCCAATGTTGGCCTCCACCAAACCGGCTTTGCCCGCCTCTCCAGCTGCCGAGGTAAACTTGAGCCCGGTAATTCTCAGAACCCGGGCCGCTTTTTCGGCGGCTTTTAAAAAGGAGAGCAAATTTTGGTAAGAACCCTCCACAGCCAGCCTAACACCCAAAGTAGTAAATTCCGTGGCCGCTTTTTTGCCTGCCTTGCCCGCCTCACCCGCAAAGACCAGATTCTTGGTAGTTAGGGCCGAATCTGTGGCCACTCGCTGCACCTCATCCACCAAGGTAGGCACTTCCGGCTCTAGAGTAACTACCTCTTTCATTAAGGAGTAGTCAGTCTCCAATTCCTGCCGCCGGCTGGCCAACTTTTGCAGAACCTGAGTCTTACTTTGGAGCTTTTCCAAACTGGTCTCGGCCTGCTCTTTTTCTGAACGGAGATCGGTAAACTTCGGGAGGCGCGGAAGAATTATGGCCACTAAAAACACCAGGCTCAGAACGACACAGAGGGCCGGTATCAGGTATCGCTTAAGACTGTCCCGATTCAGCTCTAGACCAAAGGCTTTCATTTAGAGCAGGGCTCCCTGAACCAAACTAATATTCAAAGAAAAACGGGCCAAACCAGCCTGGCCGTCAAAGCTCACCCGAGGGACGGTAACCCCAGCAAAAATCGTCCCTTCCTCCTTTAAAGAAAGGGCCTTAACAAACTTAGCGATTACCAGATAGCCTTCGGCCTCCCCCGACAGACTGACTTGCTCCGGGCTGATAACGGCCAAATCCGTCACCTTAACGCCGGAGGGGACTTTGAGAGCCAACTTTTCCAAGAGTAGGGAGTAGTGAGGGTATTGGCCGTAAATGACTTCTAGGGTGTTATACCTTTGGGCCGCGTTCCTTACCAGAACCTCTAAGTCCTGAAAGGACCGAAGAGTCTTCCGCTCTTGTTCTATGGCCTGCTCTGTTTGGGCAATTTTCCTCTGCAAGTAGGCCTCGTAGAAGACTACCCCCACCGTAGCGATAGTAGCCACCACAAACAGAAACAGGGCGCCTTTATTCAGGGTCTTTTGGTGTTTATCTTTTTGGCGTGCCTCCTGAACCTCCAGGGGCATCAAGTTAAAATCACTACTTTCCATGGGCAGATGTTAAGGGTTTCTTAGAGCCAGGCCCGAAGCCACGGCCAAAGCCTGACCCAACTCTTCCAGCTCCGAAGCGGGAAACCTAGAAGGCACCTCTAAGCCTTCCCAAGGGTCTAGGAGCTCTGTCTCCAAGCTCAGTTGAGAGGCTACAGATGTTAAGACCCCCGGTAGCCTAGCAGACCCACCGCAGAGGACCACTCGCTTGATTTCATCCCCGGGCTTTTGATTATCGTAAAAGCTAATGGCGCGGCGAATCTCCTCAACAATAACATTAAACACTGGTTTTAAGATTTCTGCAACCCTCCCCTCCAATTGTTCTTCCTCCAAACCATAAATCCGTTTGTATTCTTCTGCCTGAGGGACCTCAAAACCTAAACCCTGGGACAAGGACTTTGTTAAAGCCCAACCCCCAGTGGACACACTTCTAGTAAATCGGGCACTGCCTTGAGAGGCGATTACCAAACTGGTCGTAGCTGAGCCGAAGTTGACGACTAAAGTCGTCATTGACTGAGCCGTATTCACATTAACCAAGCGAGCCAGAGCTGAGGACTCGCTCTCCAAGGCCACGACCGACAAACCCACGGCCTCAACTAAGTCAACGTAGCGTTGCACCAGACCTTTAGGGGCGGCTACCAAGAGAATATCCAGCTGAGGCTGACCTTCCGCATTAGTGGAGTTACCAATCACTTGCCAAGAAAAAGTCGCCTCCTCCAGAGGAAGGGGCAGATGCTGCTCGGCCTCGTAGGAAATGGCGTTTTTTAAATCCTTTTCCGGCATTTGGGGCAGGTAAATCACCTGAGAGAAGGCCTTATCTTCGGGCAGAGAAGCTACCACCCCAGTCGCAGATAGTTCAATAGCTTCCAAAAACTCCCTTAGCTCCTTAGCGTATTTGGAAAAATCGTCTTTGTTTTCGGAAAGAAAAGAAAATTGAGGGGCCGGCATTAAGGCGTAGTTAACCAAGAAAGGCTTAGCCTCTTTTTCGCGGCGAATCTCAACGCTTTTGATTTGATTTGTGCCTAAGTCTAAACCGAGGATATTCATGGGCAGTATCGCCGTAACGGCTTGCTGCTAGTATGCCAAGAATCCAATAGAGTGTCAACGAAGATCACCAAAGAAAGTTCAAAATTCAAAATTAAAAGTTACTAAAACTTTAAACTTTGCACTTTGAACTGGACCCTAAGAATGATATTATCGAAGTCGCTTATGAATGGGAGTCGAAAACCAATTCGGCGCATCCTCACCGGCGTCCGCCCTACCGGCAAACTTCACCTCGGCCACTATGTGGGGGCCCTCAAGATGTGGGTCGATCTGCAGGAAGAAGATTATGACTGCTTTTTCCTGCTAGCCGATGTGCAGGCCCTGACCACCCACGCCGAGAATCCCAGTTTGATCGAGGCCGCCGTTCGAGAAGTCACTCTCGACTGGTTAGGTGTAGGCCTGGATCCCCACCGCTCCAATGTGCATTTTGTCGTCCAAAGCTGGGTGCGAGAACTTCCAGAACTATACACGTACTTGAGTATGGTGGCGCCTTTTTCCGATGTCCGCCGCAACCCGACGCTCAAAGAGGAGATGGCCGCTATCGAGAAAAAAACCGTCAGCCTCTCGGAAGCGAGCAAAACCACTCTGGGCTTTATTGACTACCCAGTTTCCCAGGTGGCGGATATAGAATTATTTACACCTCCTGCTCCCCACCAGAAAGGTGACGCTCTACTGGTCCCGGTGGGGGAAGACCAAGTTCCCCACATTGAGCTTACCAACCGGACCGTCCGCAACTTCAACCGAACCTACAACGAAGTCTTCCTAGAAGCTAGCGCTCGAGTGGGGGAAGTGCCCCGCTTGGTAGGCACTGATGGTCAAGCCAAGATGAGTAAATCCTTAGGCAATGTCATTCAGCTAGCGGATCCAGAAGAGGTAGTAACCAAGAAAGTGGGGCAAATGTTTACCGACCCCAGAAAACTGCGCCAGGGGGACCCAGGGCGACCGGATATCTGCCCCGTGTATACCTACCACCAGGCTTTTGGATCAGAAAGTAACTTGTTGGGTAGTCGAGATCTTCAAGCTAGGGCGGAGGCCTGCCGCCAAGGGGAGCTGGGTTGCGTGGAGTGCAAAAAAGAGCTGGCCGTGGCTTTAAATAATCTTTTGGATCCCATCCGCGACCGGCGGGCCAAAGCGGAAAAGATGGCGCTGCGAAAAATTTTGGAGGAGGGGACAGCTCGCTCTCGAGAGATTGGGGTCCAAACTCTCTCCGCCGTCCGTCAGGCCATGCACCTGGGTTACCCCCAAATTCATTAAATGATTAATTACAAAATCTGTAAACAAAAGAAGGGGTTTTGCGGGCCAGCGTCGCTAAAGATTGTTTTCGATCACTACGAAGTTGTTAAATCTCAAGACAAATGGGCCAAGCTTTCTGGAGCCACCAAAGAAGACGGGGTCCAAAATGCCGGCTTGCTTAAAGCTATTGCTCAAGTGGGCTATAAAGCAGAGGTCAGGAAAGAAGTTTCCCTTAAAGAACTGAAGAACCTGATTCAAGATGGGCAGACCGTTTTGGTGGTTTGGTGGTCAGGCAAGTGGGGGCACTATAGCCCAGTAGCCGACATGACTGCCAAAAGCATCACTCTGGCCGATCCAGAATTTGGAAGATTAAAACGAATGAGCTTAAAGGATTTTGACCACCTGTGGTTTGACTTTAGTACCGACTATCAACGCCGTCCGGAAGACTTGGAACTTCGCAGCCTCATTCTCATCAAACCCCGTTGATCAACCTCCTGCAATTCAAAATCAACCCCGGGGGTTGAAAATAGCGTCGTAGAGCCAAAAGAGACTACCATTTCTCCGCGTACTTTAAGCGTTCCAAGGTTCGCTGATAGTCAGCGTTATCAAGAACAAATTGAGAGTAATTGCCAGGATTATTGCCAAAGAAGTGAAGAATTTTCGAAGTGGAAGATAGGGGATTATGGACAGAGGTGCAATATTCCCTGAAGGAGGACCATTCGTAAGTTTGAAGCTCCTCAACGCTCGACAAAACTCCTCCGGAATACGGGTTCAGGTGGATGTACCGAGAAACATGCAGTAATTGCTCCTCGTTAACAATGTGTGAGGCTTTAAACCTAGGAAGAAATATCGGGCCTTTCCTCTCAGAACTAAGGTTGAAGTTCCTGGTAAATGAATTCGCAACATTTGAAAGAAAGGTTTTGACGCCATCTTGACGAAGCTGCTCCAAAATCAGGTGAAAATGGGTAGGCATTAGGCAATAGGCCAAAATTTCCACTTGGAAGAAAGCTTTGTCACTAACATTCTGCCAAATTTGCCGCTGTGATTCCTTATCCAGTTTGTCCAACTTGGACAGACTAAAATCAGCCTTCAAAGAACGGTAGTACCTTAAAGCCTTTATGAAAGTCCTACAACTAACTACATCTCTGAAAACTGGACGAGAATCAATAGTCCTGTTAAAAACGTGATAGAAACACTGATTAACAAAGGTTTCCTGCCTTCTGCTCACAACAACAAGCTGTTTAGGCCCTTATAAATGGCGTTATCTACGCTTTTTCAACCCCGGGGGTTGATTTGGTTGATTTCGTAGCCTTCCTTCGCATCCCGAAGTTCGTAGCCGAGCGCCAACAGCTCCTCCCGCAGCTTATCCGCTCCAGCAAAGTCCCCTTGCTGACGAAGCTGCCAGCGCTTCTCGGCTAAATCTTTCACTCCCTCCGGAATCTCTAAGATCACCCTAACCGACTCTTTCAGTAAATCTAACGATAGAATATGATCCACCTCTCCAATCAACTGCAAAGAGGCGGTGGGGGAGACCGCTTCGTCTTTGACCAACTTCCACATCTCCCCCAGAGCCAGTGGGGTGTTTAAATCATCAGCCAAAGCCGCAAAAATCTTCTGCCGGTATTTTTCGGCATCACCGGTTCCGCCATTAGAATTAGCCTTAAGAGTTTGCACCTTCTGCCGCAAACTGGCGTAAGCGTTTTTCGCACCATCCAAGGCCTCCCAAGAAAAAGTGAGGTAACTGCGGTAGTGAGCCCCAAGACAGAGGTAGCGATAGTGCACAGGAGAGTAACCGCGATCAATAAGATCCTGAAGCAACAACGCATTGCCCTCGGACTTGCCCATGCGCAGATCCTTGCCCATTACCAAAAAATAGCCATGCAACCAATAATTGACAAACTTTTCTCCAGTGGCCGCCTCGGATTGGACAATTTCGTTGGGATGATGAGTCGAGATATGATCCTGGCCGCCGGTGTGGATATCAAAGTGATGGCCCAAATACTTCATAGACATCGCCGAACATTCGATATGCCAGCCGGGAAAACCTGTGCCCCAAGGCGAGTCCCATTCCATCTGGCGCTTCTCCCCACCAGCTGACTTGCCCGCCACCTGGCGGGGCGAGAACTTCCACAAGGCAAAATCAGAGGGGTTTTTCTTCTCTTCGTTCACCTCCACTCTGGCACCTTCCAGCAACTCGCTCTTGGCCAGATTAGACATAATTCCGTAATCAGGAAATTTACTAATGTCAAAATAAATCCCGTCCGAAGTGCGGTAAGTAAAGCCCCTCTCTTCCAGCTTTTGAATCAAGGCGATCATCTCTGGCAAATGATCAGTGGCTTTGACCAAGTGAGTAGGAGCCTCAATGTTGAGTCGCTTCAGGTCTTGCAAGTAGGCCTGAGTGTAAAATTCCGCCACCTCCCAAGCCGTCTTTTTCTCCTCGGCCGCTGCCCTTTCTACCTTGTCCTCTCCGGCATCGGCGTTGTCCGTTAAGTGGCCAACATCGGTAATGTTAATAACATGAGTCACCTGGTAGCCCTCATGCCGAAATAGCTTTTTTAAAACATCGGGAAAAATATAGGAACGCAAGTTGCCTAAGTGAGCGTAGCTATAGACAGTAGGCCCGCAGGAATAAATTCCCACCCGATCGGGCGCAAGGGGAGTAAAAACCTCTTTTTGGCCGTTTAAGGTGTTGGTTAAGTAAATATCCATCAGTAAGGTTCATTGTAGCAAAAAACCGCTATATTAAAAAAACTAGATATCGAAGCTGGGCGTGCGTTCGGTATAATGATGGGAAGATGAAAATAGTCCCCCCCAACCGAAAAGTGTTTATTATCGCCGGAACCGCTTTTTTGGCTCTACTCCTCGCCCTCCAGGCTCTTAAATCTTCAATCAAGCCGGCCCCCTCTCCTTCCCCATCCCTAGACCGGCCTACCCCACCGGCCGAAGCTGCCAGCGGCGGGCCAGCCCCTTCCAGCACCAGGCCGGTCTCCGTGGCCGGGGAATCCTATGTCCTCTTTTTGGGATTTAACGAAGTAGCCGACCAAAAAGGGCTTTCTTTAAAGATTAACCAGCCCACCAAGCAGTACCAAGGCAACAACGCCTATTTTGCCCGCCATGGCTACCAATGCCGAACCGACACCGGTTGCGACGGTTGCGCAGACCTAGGCCGCTTTCCTTTGGAAACGGCCAACAAATTCTGCGAGAGTGCCATTAGCCAAAAAACCAACCCCCTGTCAGTCTGCGGCTGGGACGCCAAAAAAGCTTTTTTTGGCCAAGTAGTGAAGATCGAAGACGAGTGGCGCATGTACGCCGGCGGACCATCTTTTTTTGAAAGTCTCGACGGCTTAAATTGGACCTTTCCCAAACCCTGGCTTAGGCAGTTCCCCATCAATGTTAAAAGGGATCCAGACAACAATTTTCGCGATATCGGCGGCCAGAGCCTGCCCAATGTCTCCAATCTTTTTCCGGGCTGGGCCTGCTTTTGGCCAAACCTCTACGATGTTCGGCGCAACCGGATCTGGCTCAAAGACCAAAGCTGGCATAAAGAGCGGCCGGGGGAAACAGCCAGCGACGGGCTCATGGAGTGGAGCGACCCCTCGGTAATGTACGACCCGCAAGAAACCGACCCATCCAAAAAATTCAAAATGCTCATTTACGTGGCCCCCGACTACGAAGGCTTTAAAACTACCAACAACGAGTACTTCGGTTTAAGGTTAGCCTATTCTCCGGATGGCCGGGTGTGGCGGGAGGCCAAAGCAGAAGAAGTAGCCACCTGCGCTAACTGCCCGCCCGGTTTGCTTTTTGCCGGCCGGCGTAAGGATATCTTTTTCCAAGACCCTTGGGGGCAGATTTTTGAAGTGCCTCGCTGTTATCTGGACCCCAGCCCCAACCCCCAGGCTCTGGGCGAATATCCCTGGCGCTGCTTGGTACAAACAGGTTACAGAAAAACGGTTAAAGGGGTAAGAACCGTGGTTAGGGGAGTGGCTCTTCTCTACGCCCCCCGAGCCGAAGGGCCCTGGAGAATGAAGAGCCCGATCATTACTATAGACAGCGACCACAACCAATTCCACGGGGCGGTTACCAGACCGAACTTTGGCCCCCAAACCCACCTGGCCACCCCCTGGAAGTACCAGGATTACACATTTGCCCTCTACGGCTACATCGACTACTCCGGCCAGGCCAAGGTTAGTGACATTCGCCTGGCGGTTAGTTTGGACGGAGTTAACTACCAAGGCATTAACGGCGAACCGTTCGGCCAGCGCAGCTTTATCCCCCACGGCCCCAAAAGGTACGACCAGGGCAACCTCTGGGGAGCCTTTCCGGCAGTTATTGAGCCCGACAAAATTTACTTTTACTACTCGGGGTCGCCCTGCTTTTTCCCCGATTGTGCAGATTATGACTACGACCAGGGAGGGGGGCTGGCCGTTCTAAGGCTAGACGGGTTTACCCACTACCAAAACAACCGCCTCTGCCAAGAGGGTGACTGCTATTTGGAAACGGAGCCGATCGCTGTGGGGAACCTGGATTCCTGGCTAATGGCCAACCTGTGGGTTAATTTCAAGGCCGGGGCCGGCAGTTCCCTCAAGGCGGAGCTTATCGACACGAGCACCGGTGAACCCATTTCCAACTTTAGCCGCCAAGACGCCGACGCTTTAAACGGCAACTTGATAAAGGCCCCAGTCACCTGGCAAGGGCAGGGCAATCTTAAACCTTTAGCACTAAGGGGAGTGAGGGAATTTAAAATTCGCTTCTACTTTACGGGCTCCACCGGTGCCCTCAACCTTTACTCCTACCACTTTGGAGTAGGTAACGGGCCCCAGCTTAGTTTTACCGCCCAACTGCCCGACCTGGTCGCCAGCCACCAAAAGCAGCACCTAAACGCCCTTCTCAAAATTACCGAGGGAGCTACCCTGGTTGGCCAGCAACGCCTGGCTCTAGCCAAAAGCGGAGCCCAGGCTTTTACCGGCAAAACGGGAGCCGGCGCCTTATTGGAGGCGGGTAAAACTTATACCGCCTGGCTCAAGGTAGAAGGCTACTTAAGCGAAGAAATTGGCGAATTTACTTACCAAGGAGAGGACCCTATCCCCCCCTTTACCCAACCAGTGGTTGTGGATCGCTTCGGAGACCTTACCAGCCTGCCGGTTAACCCCGGTCCTGATGACCCGGAAGAAAACGAAGAGGTTAACCGAGCTGATCTAGACAAGATACTTCACCTCTTTGAAGAGGCCCAAACTCTAGTCATCACCCCCAACCCCAATCAAGCCTTTTTTGATGCCAACGGCGACGGCCGGTTAGACGTTCTAGACGTCTCTCTCCTTCTCAAAAACCTTAAGTAAGAGGTGAGAGTACCGCTACCGATACTCCCGTGCTCTAGTGCTCTAGTGCACTAGAGCACAATAGTGAAAGAGGTGGCGGAGGAGGAGCGGTCGCGCAGTTAACAGACGAGGGTTGACAGGGGACCGGCAGCTTACCTATACTCAAAGCAATGGCCAAGCTCAAAAACCTTGCCAACCTGCCACTTCTTCTCAGTCTTCTGGTTTTAGTCCTTGTCCCTCTCAGTGCTTTACTGGCTACCCAGTCCTCCCGCCTAGATATTCGCGGCCTAGCCGGGGAAAACCGAGCGGCCATTATGTTTCTCGACCCACCTCAGGCTGAAGTGCCGGTCGGAGAAGAGCTAGTTCTTAAAGTTTACCTAAACACCGAAGGTAGGGAGGTGGAGGGGGCCGATGTCGCCCTTAATTATGACCCGACCTACTTAGAGCTTATTGGTAACACTATTGATCCGGGAGTGATCCTAGAAACCTACACGGGCCGCTCTGTGGACAACCGCAAAGGTACGGCCTTTATTAGGGCCTTGGGAGGCACCTACCAGGGCGTGCGCGGCAAATTAGCGGAAGTCCGCTTCCGAGCCAAGGAAGCCGGAGCCACCCAAGTTAGCCTTTTTTTCCAGACCGGAGGCGCCCAGGAATGCGCTGTTTGGGCCAGCAACAATCAGGGCGATATTCTCCGGGCCACCACGGGAACGACGGTGGAGATACGATAAACGAGTAGTCAGCTGCCAGATGCCAGTTTTCAGCAGATATTAGAAATTATCTGGCTACTGGATACTGGCCACTGACAACTAATCTACTCTTTCCCCGCCACCACCTCTCGCCAGCTAAGCCGAGGCCGGCCGAAAGCTGAGGTCAGTTCCACTAACATCCCCGGGTCGTAGGCAAACATTTCCACCGGCGCCGCACTGTCTTCCCTTTGCCGAGGCAGAGCGAAGTAGCTATCCACCCCCCCGTTGGTCCAAAACATCCCTTCCCACAAAAGCCCGGCCGAGGCGGGGGAAGACTCAGCAGACTCGGTAATTTGACCGTTGCTCAGAATCACTGCCCGCACTTTATTAACTCCGGTACCCACCCTAACAGAACCTAAGCTAACAAACACCACAGCCGCCCGGTCGGGATCAACATCCCCCAAAAATTCCAACCGCCCGCTTACCAAAACTAGGACTTTTTTCCCCTCTAGATTATCGCCATCGGTGACCTGCAAGTTCCCTTCCACACGAATTACCGATCCGTCACCTACCTCCCAGCCACTAATTTGGCCGCCGCTCAAAGAGGCATCTTTCGAAAAAACTCGGTCCGGTCGCCAATTAGTCTCAAAGAAAGAGTAATCATAACGAGATAACTTAGAAGCTAATGGGTAGTCTTTGATCAACCAGCCAGCTTGGGCAGGCTGACCGGAACCCAAGCTCGGGCCGAAACTGTCACCAACTAAAATCGCTCCTGAAGGTTGACCCAAAGAGAAGTAGGGCCCGGCTTCAAAGTCCTCGGAAAAAGGCAGGGGAGTGCTGGGAATCAGCATCCGAATAGTGGAGCGCAAGCCTACCTCCCCCAAGCTGGTCTGGAGCCACGACCCGCCACCGGCCGAACCACACTCCGGATCGACCTGGCAGAGAGAGTCACTTGAGCATCCCGGCGGGTCACAGTCCTCGTAAACATAAAGGCGCTCAGTTATGGAACAACCGCCTCCGCCGCATGCCTTAGCTACCCACTGGCAGTGACAGGTCGGGCCAGAGCAGTCCGCGTCTTTTCGGCATTCATCCGGTGGGTCGCTGGCTTGACCAAGGGAAGGCACTTTCTTACAGACAGCAAAGTCGGTTTGGCACTCCTGATGCCAGCAATCCTCGTCTACCCCACAGGTATCGGGAGGGTCACTGGCTCGCGAAGATGAAGGTTGCTTTTGGCAGGTAAGGTCTTCACAGGCCAGATGCCAGCAGTGACTATTGGCAGTGCATTCATTGGCACCTCCCCCCTTAACCTTCCTACACTGCATCCCCCGACATTCCTGGTGGAAACAGTCACGATCGCGAGTACACTGGTCTTGACCAGCCCCCGGCACTGACTGACAGGCCAACTGCCGACACTCTAGGTGCGACTTAGCCGGCGGAGGGGGAGCGGCTCCTCCCCCGCAACAACTACAGCTCGAGTCGCCTCCCGTGGAATCCCGGCAAACATAATCATAGCGACAACGACCACTTTCTATCCAACGGTACTGCCAAGAGCCGCCCACACACTCATACATTTTCTTGACTTCGCACATCGAGTGACACCGTAGCCGCCCGTTGGCACAGGAGCCGTAATCGCCGTTCCAGCTTTCCCTCTCCAAAACCCACTCCGACCGCCAGTCGCCGTTCTGGCAAGCCGCCCAGACCAAGCCCGTTCTCCACGAAGCCAGGCTCAGCCAGCTGATTGCCAAAAGGAGAAGCCCTAAGCCGGTAGTCATCACTCCAGATCGAGAAAAAGAAAGCATCATTTGGTCAGAGGCTGGGTCTCGGAGCCGGAAAATAAGACATAATCAAAAATGGTTGGCAAATAGGGGTGGCTGCGCTTAACCTCTACGCGACGCACGCTCTCCCCAGCATAACCGGTGGAGACAATCTTGATTCCCTGAGAAGGAAGACCACTAGCTTGAATCTGGGCTTGATTAGAAGTAAATAATGCCCGCACCCTCAAGAAGATAGGGTCGACTGCCCCGGCCGGTACGGTCAAGGTTAAGGAGTGCTCCCAGTCACCCGCACCCGCCCCGGGAAGGCAATCGGCGTCGGGAACCCGGCACTCCGGGTCAACCAAATCCTTAACCACCTGGTACTCACCCCCATCTGAATAGATTAAGGAGTAAAGAATGGCCGCCGCACCGGTATCGACCTCAGCGTTATACCAGTTGAGAGTGACCATCTCACCGCCAGACAAGCCGTTAAGAAAAAGCTGAACCGTCTGGTCTTGCTCCAAGGTAAAATCATAAGTATCTCCAGACTGAGGGTCATCGCTAGAGTAGTAAGAGAATTGGCAAAGGGTTTCGGTGGGGGACTCCGCTTTAGACAGGGATCCAGAGCAGGGACTATCCACCAAACAAGCTGATAAGTCCTCACCCGCCTCGATCTTACCTAAAGCCTCCTCAGCCCCAGCCTCGGCACAGGCGTAAGCCTGGTCAGCCTGAAGCGTGCGGGCAGTTTGCTTAACCACGGAGATAGCTCGGGCCGAGTAAGCCAAACCAGCCACGGTTAAAACGGCCAAAACCCCAACGATAATCAGAAGGGCCGAGCCCCGTTCTTTCTCTAAGGGCATTGCCCTATTCTAAGGGCCAAGCAGAAAAAAAGTCAACTAATCCAAGCGGAAAATCGGCTTGAAACAAGTTGCTAATTAAACTAGGATAGATAGAGAAAGCTGCCAGATGATCAAACACCTCTTCTCTAGAACAGAAAGCCGCCGAGGAGTGGCCTTAATCGACCTTCTAGTAGCCATCCCTGTAGCCCTGATTATTTTTTCCATAGCGGCGGCCGCTAATTTAAGCACCGGCCAAAAAAAGTCCCGAGACTTGGGGCGCAAGAAAGAACTTAAGGAAGTGGCCCAGGCTTTGGAAAGTTATTACCAAGATTATCAGCGCTACCCCGCCTCCGAGGATGGAAGCTTTAGCGAACTCAATTGGGGAACCAGCTCCGCCACGGACTTTGGCAGTTACCTCAAGTTCCTTCCTCAAGATCCTAAAGAAGGGCAAACCTATTTTTACGAAACCGACGCTGATGGCTCCTCTTACCGGCTCTGCGCTCGCTTGGAGTATGACCAAGACCCGGACATCCAGGGCGACTACGAAGTAACCAAGTGCCAAGAAACAGCCGAGGGCCTAAGCTGCAACTACTGCTACTCTTTTCAAGGACTGGAGCCAACCAGCTTACCCCTTTCCCCGCCCCCGGGACCCGATGAGGAGAGTGGGGAAGAGGAAGAACCGGAGCCTCCGGCCGAGGAGCCGAATCCTGACGGAGGACAAGGCCAAGGCAGTCCCAGTTACCCCTGGTGGTTAATTTTACTGGCCATCCTTTTGGGTATCGCCCTTGCCCTCGCCGCTCTTCTCTTCCTCTAGCCCTTCAGCCCTTTTTTCCACCTTTTTTCCACAACAGATGACCAAAATTTTTCAATGTTTCCCGTTTGCGATCGCAAATCAAATACCTTAAAAACTCCCAAAAGCCTTAATCTTCCTCTCTTAACTTTACATACCCCCTATGCGATAGCATAGGCACTATGTTCAAAACCTAATCTGCCTGGTGTAGGGCTCTTTCTAACCTTTTGGGGTAGCGGCTCTTTTTCCCTCTTGACCCCATCCCATAAAACTGATAGACCAAGTTAAAGGTAAAGAGAATGGTCCTCGTAAGGACCAAACAAAGAAAGAAGAGAGGGACAAGGAACATGAACAAGAGAATATGGTGTTGGCTGGTAACGGTAATGGTTACCGTGGCCATGGTGGGGTCAGGTAGCCCGCAAAGGATTAGCTTCTCTCAGGCGGAGGCGTTAACCTCTGGCCCAGTACCTCCAGGTAATTGGAGCCAGTGTTCTCTTCCTCAGGGACAGGGCTGGGTAACGGCTCTGGCGGTCTCTCCTACCTACTCTGAGGATGGGATGGTCTATGCTGGTACTTCTGCGGGAGGCGTCTGGTGGTCTCAGGACTTCGGCCAGAGCTGGGTCCAGGTCAAACAGGGTTTACCTAGTCTCTGGGTGGAAGATCTAGTCATCTCACCGAACTACTCTCAGGACGAGACCCTCTTTGTCTCCCTGCACGAGAAGGGGGTCTGTGTCTCCCATAACCGAGGGCAGAACTGGACCAGAGTCAATCAAGGCTTGCCCAGCCAGGAGGGAAAGATCTTCTCTTCCAAGCTAGCGATCTCCCCTGGGTACCCTCAGGACCACCAAGTCTTGGTGGGGGTTCAGGTAGAGGGGCAACCCGCTCTCTATCGTTCGACAGACTCCGGTCAGTCCTGGAACCGGCTGGTTACTCTCAGTGGCGGCGGTCAGTTTAGAGACATCACCTTAGCCCCCAACTATGCTCAAGACCCTACTACTATCTGGTTTCTAACCGAACGAGCTCTTTGCAAGAGGAGAGCTGATAACCAGGGGTGGGATCAGCAACGGGTAGTGGGAGGAATGTTTGACGATCGCTCTTTGATCTCCGTCCTCGCCCTCACCGATCAGAAGGTTCTTCTGGGTGAGGCTGGAGGCCTGATGACCAACGGTTCCCGTCTCCTTCGGTCAGAAGACTCCGGCTATCACTGGGCCACCGTCCTGGAGCTGGGGAATGAGGTTATCGTTTGGGACATAGACTCCTCACCTCAGTACGCTCAAGATCAGACCGTCATCCTTGGCCATGATTGGGCCTCGTACTACGGCAGTTCCACTCGCGGGGTCCAGATCTCCCAAGACGGGGGTCGCCGCTGGCAGTCTCTTAACCAGGGCCTAACAGACCTGACTCTGCGCTCAGTGGCTCTAGCCCCCGTCGAAGGCGGCCACCATATCTTCGCGGGAACTACAAACGGGCTTTACCTGAGGTTACCACCAGCTCAGCCCATCAGGGTATCGCTGAGGGCCATCAAGGTAGAAGAGGGAGACTATCCCTTCCCGCCTAATCAGATCCGACTGATAACCGAAGTTACCAACCAAGGCTCAGAAGAGGCCAGGCATGTCCGCGTCAAGTTCTTCAATGGGCGGCCTAGTTCTGGAGGAACACTGATAGGCGAAGTACCAGTAGGGAACCTTGCTAAAGGTGAGACCAAAGAAGCTTCCTACCTCTGGAACCTGATCGGCCATCTCGAAAACGCTACCATCTACGCCCAAGCCCTCTGTGACAACCAAGCCGCGGGGAATGCTGAGGACTCTCTGGTCAGCCAAGCCCTCTCCGTCTACTATGTCGACTTCCGACTAGACAGAGATGCGTA